>MDTB01039751.1_pt1 | contig 10633 bp, 9 predicted proteins | sample 811161 | NCBI WGS metagenome assembly MDTB01 (sample SAMN05326650, study PRJNA326480) | marine metagenome | isolation source: seawater | place: Mediterranean Sea | collected 2009
AAGGCTCTGACAAGTCTCTTTTTATTATTAATATGAACTAACCTTGAATATTGAGGATCAATTTTTTGTAACTTATTAAACAAAGAAACCGGGTTTAAATCATACAATTTTTCTATACTATGTCTTAATTCTGAGTTTGACATGCTTCCTTTAAAAATACCTTTTTTTATCGCTCTATAATAAAGTCCTGCGCCACCACAAATAATAGGTGTCTTTGAACAAGATTTTATCATTTTAACTTTATTAATTACCAACTCAGCAAATTTTCCAGCTGAAACTGATTTAGATGGATCAGAAAATCCAATCAAATGATGCTGAACACCTTTCATTTCTATATTCGTTGGTTGAGCTGTCCCAATCTCCATCCCTTTATAAATCTGCCTCGAATCAAGGCTAATAACTTCGCCATTGAATCTTTGTGCTAGATTAATAGCTAAGGATGTTTTCCCACTAGAGGTCGCTCCTACAATAGTAATAATTTTATTCATTTTTTAAAAAAATTATTTTATTCAAAACTTCAAAATAAATTCAATATGTTTTCCAAGGTAGACGACCTAAGTCAACATTCCCTCCAGATAATATTAACCCAATTTTTTTCCCTTTAAATATATTCTTGTTATTTAATATAGCAGCTAGAGTAATCGAGCAAGATGGCTCAACTATAATCTTCATTGTCTCCCAAATTAATCTCATAGAAGAAATAATATCTTTTTCAGATACCGTCAGTATGTCACTAACTTTTTCTTGAATAATAGGAAAAGTGAAAGTTCCAATTTGCGCTCTGAGACCATCACATATAGTATTAGTAGTTTTATTTGATTCAATTTTTCCACTTACTAAAGAACGATATGTATCATCAGCTTCTACCGGTTCTGCACCATAAACTTTTATTTTATCATTTATTTTTTTTGTTAAACATAAAATTCCACTTAACAATCCTCCACCACTAACAGGTGAGATAATTATATCTAAATCTCTATATTTATTAAGTAGTTCTAAAGCAACAGTTCCTTGTCCTGCAATAATCCTCATATCATTGTATGGATGAATTAATATCGATTCAGTATCTTTTAATACTTTATTTAAAACTTTCTCTCGAGAAGCATAATCTGGCTTGCACCAAATGATTTTTCCACCATTTCTTAACACATTATCTATTTTGATTTTTGGTGTATTTTTTGGCATTATTACTTTTGTGACTCCTCCCAGCCTGGTTACCGCCATAGATAACGCAGCTCCATGATTCCCAGAAGAAACTGTAACAATACCTTTATTTATATCCGATTTAGATAGCTGCATAACAGCATTGGTTGCACCACGAATTTTGAAGGACCCCGAACGCTGAAAATTCTCACATTTAAAATATAATTGAGATTCTGTTAGTTTATTTAAGTTAGAATTTGTTAGAACCGGTGTATTATGCACATATTGGGAAATTCTTCTTTTGGCTTTATAAATTTCTAATTTAGACAACATATCAAAATTTACATTTATTAATTTAAATTAATTATATAGACATTTTTTAATGTGAAATGAAATTATAATTTATTAAAAAAAAATACTGTAATGTTCTAATAACATAAATAAAATTTGAATGTGAAATCTGTTATCTTATTTCGACATGGGAAATCTGATTGGAATGCTAATTACATTTCTGATCATGAAAGACCTCTTTCTAAAAGAGGAATCGATGCATCAAAAAAAATGGGACTTTACCTATCAAGAACAAATCAAATTCCAGAACTTATTTTGTCGTCTACTTCTTTAAGAACTAAATCAACAATTAAATTTGCAATAAAAGAAGGAAGGTGGTTAACTAATATTTTTTATGATAAAAATATATATGGAGGTTCATTATCTACTTTGATTGATATTTTAAAAAAACAAGATAATAATATAGATAAAATATGCATTGTGGGACATGAGCCAGTACTATCTTCATTTATTATAAAAAGCAGTAATTCTTCAGAATGGATAAAATTCCCAACTGGTTCAATGGCAAAAATTAATTTCAAAACACAAGAGTGGAAAAAGATTCAATTTAAATTAGAAAAAAGTGAACTTGATTGGTTTATTAAACCAAAATCTTTAAATCAATCTCTTTCAAACCTACCATCTAATTCATCTAAAGACATCTGAACAATTATTGGTCTTCCATGAGGACAATAATATGGATGCTTTGTAGAAAACAGTCTATTTACTAACTCTTGCATTTCTTCTCGCATAAGGGAGTCACCTGCTTTTATAGCAGCTTTACAAGCAAACATTGCTGCAAGTCCTTCTTGAAAAGAACTGTATTTTTTTTGCTCTTCAAGAAAGTTATCTAGAATTTCTCTTATTACGTCACGCTCATTACCAATAGCCATTTCTGAGGGAATTGCATCGATTCTAATTGATGATTTATCTATTTTCTTTATCTTAAATCCAATTTTTTCTAGATATGGTAATACATCTAATAGGACATCAAAATCATCGTGAGAAAATTCAATATTTTCAGGGAAAAGTAAGGTCTGAGATGCCATTGAAGTAGATTCAAATGCCTTTAATGCATCCTCGTATAAAACTCTTTCGTGCGCAACATGTTGATCAATAATCACAAGACCATTATTAACCTCTGAAATAATATATTTTTTATGAATTTGCCAAATATTTTCTGTAACTATCGCTGCTTGATTTGAAATTTGCTCTTCAGCCAATCTAGATACATAATCTCTAGCTCGCTGTATATTATCTTTAGAAGGATTTAAAGAATCAACATTAGTAAAATTAATTGAATTTTGACTATGGTCAGAAACTATTTGCTTATTTTGATAATATAAATTGTTATTATTCACGCCACCAAGATTTCCTTTATAATTTTGATCAAAAGAAGTATTGAAACTTGGGATAGTATCTAATATCGACCCTATACAATCAGTAATTGATGATTTTAAAATATTAAAGACTTTCCATTCATCTTTAAATCTCACTTCTGTTTTCATTGGATGAACATTTACGTCTACCTCATGTGAGGGTACTTTAAGGTTAATCACAAAGAAGGGGAATTCTCCACGCTTAATAAGCGAATCGTATGCACTATAAACAGCCTTATTCATTAAACGGTCTTTAATAAAACGTTTATTTAAAAATAAGTATTGTTCTCCAGGTCTAGATCTAACCAAATTTAAATTTCCAACAAAACCTGAAAATTCATAATCACCACTTGTGATTTTTAATGGAAGAAGGTTCCTGGAATATGTTGGATCTAAAAGATTATCAATTCTTTCTTTGAGATTTTCAGGGATTAAATGAAATATAGATCTATTGTCAGAAATTAATTTAAATTCAACCTTTGGAAAAGCAAGACCATATTGGCGAACAACATCTACAATTTTTCTTAATTCAGTTCGTGGAGTTTTTAAAAATTTTTTTCTAACAGGTATATTATAAAATAAATTTCTAATTGTTATTTCGGTACCCCCGATTGATGGTGCCGGTTTGATTTTACCTGCCTTGCCATCAATAGTTAATAGTTCAGAACCATTCAAATTTCCTTGACTTGAAAGGATCGCCATTTCTGAAACTGATGCAATGCTTGCTAATGCTTCACCTCGAAATCCAAGAGTGTTTATAGAAAAAAGATCATCTACTTTATCAATTTTACTTGTATGAAACCGCATAATTGATGATGGTAAATCATCGGATGAAATTCCTACACCATTATCTCGGACTTGAATTGTCTGATGCCCACCTTTTTCTACAACAATCGTTATTTCTTTTGCTTTTGCATCTAAACTATTTTCAATTAGCTCTTTGACAACTGAGGCTGGTCTTTCTACAACTTCTCCGGCAGATATCTTATTTCTTAAATCTTCTGATAATGGTTTTATCATCTTTATTTTAATCAATTATCTATGAATGATAATGTTTTTTCAAAAATATTTTTATGAAGAGATTTTCCCCGACTAATTAAATCATCAACTTCATTTTTTATTCTAAGGGTAAAAGATGTATCATTAACACCAGACAAGTTGATTAGCGCATTCATACACCCTCCTCGTATTCCAGCTAATGAAACTTCTGCAGCGACACCTGCATCTGAAACAGAATTTGGATTCCCATTTTTTATCAGTAGTTCAGAAAGCTCCAAAACCCTAAAACATTTTTTTGCTGTTTCTAGAGGTATCTTAATTGCATTTACTGTTGCTTCTTTTAAAGCATCTTCTTTTATTCTTTTTTCTTGCTCTGTATTTCCAGGTAATTTTTGTGCTTTTATAATTTTTTTAAATGCAATAGTATCTTCCTCGACAAGAATAGCTAAATCGTATTTAAGTTGTTGCGCTTCTTCACCTATATCATCCATAAGTTGTTTACTATCCATCATTTCTTTTTTTTCATGTGTAAGAGCTGCAACCATAGATGATAATGCAGCTCCTAAAGAACCTACTAATGCTGCAACACTTCCTCCTCCAGGTGCTGGACTATTCATTGATAAATCGTCTAAAAACTTACTATCAAACATAAACTTTTGATTTTTATTAACAGCATAATCTATTATTTTTTCATTCACAACAAAATCTTTAACATCATTTAATCCCAGAGACTGTATAGCACATTCTATAATATCTTTAACCGGTACACCTACAGATCTATTTTGTTTTTTTAAATAATGCTTACCAGCCATTAAAATAGCATTCAAAGGTATTAAACCTACTAGTTCACTACCAGTAACTCTTATTCCACGTATTTCAGCTAATCTACAAGCCTCATCAAATACATCCTGTATAGTTGACAATTTATAATTATTGAAATTAATTGATATCTGTGCTCTATGAAAATCTTCTACATACCAGCCTATAGCTTTAACATCCTTGAACATACCTGGAATCTTAACTGGTTTTCCATCATCATGTCTGACGATCTCACCATCCAATAAATTTTTTGATAGAGAATGAGGTATTCGCTTACTCCTTCCTGCTTCTCTTAACTCAAAAGCAATATCAGTCGCAAGGCGAGTATCTCGCGTATTCAAATTTATATTATATGCAATTAAAAAATCCCTACATCCCATAACAATTGCGCCTGCTTTAGGATGAACTTTATCTGGACCAAAATTTGGTTTCCATTCAGGATTCATTAATTTTTCTTCCAGTCCTTCATATTCACCTTTACGAATATCTGGTAACTTCTTACGCTTTGGATTTGTTTCAGATTTTTCATATAAATAAACAGGAATATCTAATTGTTCACCAACTCGACTGCCTACTTGCTTTGATAATTGAATGCATTCATCATCCGAAACACCACTAATTGGTATGAATGGACATACATCTGTAGACCCAATGCGAGGATGAGTACCCATATGGGATGCCATATCTATAATCTCTGAAGCGCATTTTATTGCTAAGAATGCACCCTCGGCAATTGAATCAGGAGGCCCTACAAAAGTTACAACTGTACGATTTGTATCATATCCTGAATCAACATCTAAAATAGTAATACTAGGAATTGATTTTATTTGATTTAATATTTTATCTATTTTATCAAGATTTCTACCCTCAGAGAAGTTAGGTACACATTCGATTAGTTTTTTCATATTTCCTCTAGCTAGATGATAATATTTTTAAATATATTATCAAGAAAATAACAATAGATAACATTGTTATCGTCCACAATAATGACCTATTTATTGGTCGCCTAATAATGATAATCTTTTTAAAATAATTCATTATATCATTATAAAAATTAAAACCCAATAAACAGTATCATAAAGAATTCAACAAAAGGTTTCATAATTAACCATAAAATAGAGAATCCGGTTATATAACCAAAAAGAATAAGACCAAACAATACTTGAGGACCATATGATTGAATCTTATAAGCTAGTTGTGGATTGGTTTTCATTAAATATCCAGAAAAAATTTGAGAACCATCAAGAGGTGCAACTGGGATAAGGTTAAAAATAGCAAGAGTAATATTGATTTGAGTAAAATAATAAAAAAGAGTAGAAAAGCTTGAATTTGTAAAAAGCCCAAAACTAAATAATAATCTTATTATCATTCCGGAAATCATAGCTAATAGTAAATTTGAAATAGGCCCAGCAGCTGCAACTTTCATCAAATCTTTTCTAGGATTTTTTAAATATCTTGAATCAACAGGAACAGGTTTAGCCCATCCAAAACCAACAAATAAAATCATTGCAGACCCCATTATATCCAAATGCGCCATCGGATTAAGAGTTAATCTTCCCATCCTTGCAGCAGTATCATCACCACATTTATTCGCCATCCAAGCATGAGCAAACTCATGGAAAGATAGTGCAAACATAAGTGTTGGAATCAGTAAAATAAGTATTTCTGGAGAAAGTCTAAATAGAATAGTTAACTCCGAGGATGATGTTTATCATATACTTTTTTTAGATGTGTTTTATCAAGATGAGTATAAATCTGCGTTGTCGAAATATCAGAATGGCCTAATAGATTCTGAACAAAACGCAAATCTGCATTATTTTTTAACAAATCAGTTGCAAAAGAATGACGTAACATATGAGGGCTAATTTTTAACCCAATATATTTTTTAAATCTTTTTATCAATCTCAAGTAATTAATGTTTTTCCCATAATTATTGATACTAAAATCCAAAAATAGACGACTGCTATAATTATTTTTTATCAAACTGGGTCTAATATCATTAATATATTTCTTTAAATATTTCAGTTTTTTATAATCTTTTGGTAAACAATCTATTTTAAAATTATATATTTTTGAAAGCGGCAATACATATTCTCGAGCCATTTCTAATATTCCTAAATCTAATATACCTTGATTAATTTGTTTATTTATTATGCTGCAGACAGATTTTTGAATATTACTGTCTTTAATTTTAGATTCTACAAAATAAGTCTCTAACAGATTAAACACCATCATCCTAGTTAATTTTCTACCATTTTTACTAACAAAAACAAAACTTGATTTTGTTTTATGAATAAAAGACTCTCTTGATTGATCTAAATATTGTTTTAGATATTCACGAGCTCTTCCAATTAAAGGCAACATACGTTGCTTTGAACCTTTTCCCATTACCCTGATTAATCCATCATCTAATTCTAGATTACTTAATTGTAAATCACATAACTCTGTTACTCTAATTCCGCAAGAATATAATAATTCAATCACTGCACGATCCCTAAAATAAAATTGCGATGTTAAATCTATAACACTTATGATAGATGATATTTCTACTTCACTTAATACTTCTGGAAGACTTTTTGAAATCTTGGGAGTATATAAATGTTGGGTGGGGTTTTCTTTAACAATATCTTCCTTTATCAAATACTTATGAAAAGATCTTATAGATGAAATAATTCGCGAGATACTTGAAGGTGCCATATCTTTATTATTTAATAAATTAATAAAATCACGAATATCTTCTTGCCGAACATTGGAAATTGATTTTAAACCTTTGATTTTTAAATGAGAGTTATATTGATTTAAATATCTTTTGTAGGCATCTATAGTATTTGGTGAAAGATTCTTTTCTATTAAAAGACAATAAAATTCTTGAAAATATTGATCCATCTTATTTTTTTAATAATTGATTTTCAATTATTCCACACAAAATTTGACCAATCATTATGTGCCCCTCCTGAATCCTTTGAGTATCTTTGCTTGGAACAGCAATTGTCATGTCTGCTAATCCATCCATCTTACTTCCTTTATTCCCTGTAAACCCAATAGTATATATATCTTTGTATTGAGCTTGTTTAATAGCAGCAATTACATTATCAGAATTTCCACTAGTGGAAATTCCAATTAAAACATCATTTTTTTTTCCAAGTCCTTGAACTTGTCTTGAAAAAATAGATTCAAAGTCTGTATCATTTGACCAAGCAGTTATAAAAGAAGTATCCGTAGTAAGAGATATTGATGGAATTGGTTTTCGTTCATGATTACCCATTCCGCCCATAAGTTCTGTAGACAAATGTTGAGCATCTGCAGCACTACCACCATTACCGCACCAAAGTATTTTACCTCCATTTTGAATAGATTTTAATAATACTTTTGCTGCTCGTTCAATATCATTAATACAATAATTGAGAATTGCTTCTTTGACAAGAATACTATCTAGAATTTGTTTTTTTATTTTATCTTTCATTAGAGTATCCAACATGAATCGCATCTGCAATTTCTTTCATAAGAGTAGTGTTTTCTTCAAAGACTGTACCTGTAACTATAATTGATGCGCCTGATTTAACAACTTTTTCTGCCTCTAAAGGTGTCTTGATTCCTCCACCAACAATAATGGGAATATCAATGGAATTCTTTACTCCTTGAATAACAGAAGAATGTATAGGTTGCTTTGCTCCGCTTCCCGCTTCAAGATAAACTAATTTCATTCCTAAATATTGACTAGCTAAAGCATGTGCAATGGCAATCTCTACTCTTCCCATAGGTATCGCTCTTGTACCACTTATAATCTCTACTGAACTATTTGCACCACCATCCATTAGTATGTACGCAGTTGATATCGTTTCTATATTCATATCTTTTACTAAAGGAGCAGCAAGAACTTGCTCACCAATCAAATAATGAGGATTCCTTCCAGAAACAACAGACATAAATAACATTGCATCATAGTATGGATTTAACTGTCCTATCCCACCAGGGAATAAAATTATTGGTATATTAGAAATAGATTTAATCAATTTAACTCTATCACTACATCTTGAATCCATTATCAAACTACCACCAATAAACAGAGCATCTACATTAGATTGATTTGCAGCTTCTACCCTATCAACAATAGAATTTTCATCTTTTCGATCTGGATCAATTAAAACAACATGAACAGCACCTTTTTTTTCAATAGTATCTAATAAATAATTGAAAATCAATTTCAACTCACAAAATCTTTATATACAAGAGCATCCATTAAACCATCTTTTTCTTCTAATTTATTTGGAGCAATTTTAATTATCCACCCACCATCATATGGTACATTATTAATTAAATCAGGATTATTCTCTAATTTATTGTTTACTTCTGTTATTACACCAGATACAGGCATATACAACTCTGATACTGTTTTAACAGCTTCTATTTCGCCAAAAACATCACCCATTGTTAAAATATTTCCTTTTTCAGGTATATCCACAAAAATAACATCACCCAATTGACTTTGGGCATAATCTGTAATACCAACAATAACTATTTCTTTTTTGAAATTAGCCCATTCATGTTCTTTAGTATAAAGCAAGTGGTTCGGATTATTCATAATCTTCCTTTGGTCTTTTTTTCCTCATTCTCATAATTAAATGTTTCTAAAAAACTTGTGTCAAAGTTTCCAGATTTAAATTTATCGTTTTTCATAATGGCCATTTGATATGGTATGGTTGTTTTTGGTCCATTAATTATTGTTTCTTCAAGTGCTCTTTGCATACGGATTATAGCTCTCTTCCTATTTTTTGCATGTACAATAATTTTACCAATCATGGAATCATATTGCGTTGGAATAGTATAACCAGCATATGCATGAGAATCTACACGTACGCCTTTACCGCCAGGCATATGAAAACTTTCAATTTTTCCAGGAAAAGGCATAAAATTATTTGATGGATCTTCCGCATTAATTCTACATTCTATAGAGTGTCCTCTTAGTTTTAAATCCTTGATTTTTGGGCAATTTTCCCCTGCATGCATTTTGATTTGTTGTTTAATCAAATCTATTCCAGTAACCATTTCAGTAACAGGATGTTCAACTTGTATTCGGGTATTCATTTCCATAAAATAAAAATCTTTATTCTTATCCATTAAAAATTCTACAGTACCAACGCCAACATAGTTAACAGCTTTTGCTCCAGTAGTAGCTGCTTCACCAATTTTTTTTCTAGTTTCATTATCTACTATAGGCGAAGGAGACTCTTCAATAAGTTTTTGATGACGTCTCTGAATTGAACATTCTCTTTCTCCCAAATGTATTGTTTCACCGTATTTATCAGCTAAAATTTGAACCTCTATATGCCTAGGATTTTGAATAAATTTTTCTATATATATATCTCCATTACCAAAAGCTGTTAATGATTCTTGACTTGCTGATTTATATGAAGATATTACATCTGATTCATTTTGGACCAAACGCATACCCCGTCCACCACCACCTGCAGATGCTTTTAGCATAATTGGATATCCCATTTGATTTGCTTTTTCTAAAGCTTCTTCTGCATTTTCTAGTATACCATCACCACCAGGAACTACAGGTACACCTGCAGCTTTCATTGTTTGTTTAGCTTTTGCCTTATTACCCATGGAATCAATTATATCTGGACTGGGACCTAGAAAAACAAAATCATTCTCATGACAAATTTTTGAAAACTGCGCAGATTCTGAAAGAAAACCATAGCCAGGATGAATGGCATCTGCACCGGTAATCTCTCCTGCAGCAATAATATTCGGGATATTTAAATAGCTGTTTTTACTTAGTGGAGGTCCAATGCAAACTGCTTCATCTGCAAATTTCACATGCAATGAAAGTTCATCAACGGTTGAATAAACAGCAACTGTTTTGATATTTAGTTCATGGCAAGCCCTAATTACACGTAAAGCTATTTCACCTCGATTTGCAATTAATACTTTCTTAAACATTTTAATTTTATTTA
>MDTB01178377.1_pt1 | contig 10633 bp, 6 predicted proteins | sample 811161 | NCBI WGS metagenome assembly MDTB01 (sample SAMN05326650, study PRJNA326480) | marine metagenome | isolation source: seawater | place: Mediterranean Sea | collected 2009
ATATAAACCTATTGCTCCACCTGAGGGATTTAATAACAAGTATTCACCTGCAGAAATTCTAGTTGGATCGTCGTAACGAGTAAACTCACAAGTCGCAGTTACAAATACAGGCAATCTATCCGTATTAGTAAAACTATTAATATCTGCAAGTTCTAATACTCTTTCTGATGACCAACCTACTTCACCACCATGCCCAACATAATTAACAATAAAGACACCATCTTGAATCAGATTGACAAGATCCTTCTGTGCAGCAGGATATCGTTGAGACCCAAAAGACAGAGACTGTTGGTAAGAATCTAAATAAATTTTATTAATATTAAAAGATGGATACAGTGTATCTATTTTGTCAGCTAATGCATCTGCATGAGAAATTAAATTAACTTCCCATGAAGCATCTGCATCATCTGCCACAAAACAAATTTTATTTTTCCAATCTCCTTTAGAAGACAAACTGTTATATGACAATATCTTATCTACAAATAAATCTGCATCAGCAGCAGTATTAACAGGTATTCTGCCAATACCAACATCTATTAAATCTATGTTTATAGAATTATTGGTCCCACCATTCCACATACCCTCTCCATCATCTAACATACCAAAATAATCATCTGTACAAAAAGAAGACTCTATATTGCTGGACCAATATGACTCATAGGTAGGGACAAAGTTAGATTTATTATCATATAATTTATTTTTATAATCAAATGATGCATCTCCAAATAATAATAGGTTTTTCGGAGCTTGTTCTGGGGAATTAGCTCTATCATAAAATAACTTCACTAAATTGCGAATCGCTGTTATATCCTGTGAACCTGTACTAAACTCATTATAAACCTGTTCTGTAGTAACCACCAGTACATTATCTCCATTATAATTAGTATGATAATTTGCTAAACGATTAGCCGCATCAATAAAATCAGGATGAGTAACAATAATATAACTTGGATTTTGAGCCCCATGTATATTTTGATTAGAAATCATTTTAGAGAAATTTGGAACTAAGTTATCCGTACCATCAAATACAATAAACTCTCTTAAAGAATCTGTCTCTGCAACAAACGAAATTGTATTATTTAATTGTGTTACCTGAAAACTATTTATGTTAGTAGGATTAGTGACCTCCCAAACTTTTATATTATTTAAGATTGAATTAATTGAAAATCTAGAAATAGTATTTGAACCTATTGACCTTGTATCTCTAAATAAAAGCTGTCCACCATTAAAAGTCAAATTACTTCTAAAAGAAAGGCTAAAATAATCTAACCATGCTAATGCAGCCGAATTATTAAAATTATCATATGTCAAAGTAATAGAAAGATCTGCAGATGTAGGTTGAAAAACATGGTTTGTGAAAGAAGTTCTAAAATAATCGTTTGAATTTTCTGAAAGAGGCGGAACATATATATTAGTTAGATTATTAGAGTTATTTTTAATATTAAAACTCGTTCCTATAGATGATCTTGCTGCCAGATTAATAGACAAAGAAGCATCTTCTGTTATATCCAAATTATCTATAATATAATTAAAATTTTGTGTAGACTGAAAAGCAAATGATTCACCAAACCATTGCCTACCTGTTTTAACTAAATTAGTTAAGTCCTCTTCATGAAAAAAGTAATTATCATAACTTGAAACCTTGGGGAAGATGGCTTTGGATTTAAATTTGCCATGAAAACGTTAGAGGGAGGTAGAATTGGAATCGCCTCCCAAGCTCTTGGAATTGCTTCAGGTGCGTACGAATTAAGTGTAAAATACGCACAAGAACGTAAAGCTTTTGGAAAAGAAATATATAAACACCAAGCCATTGCATTTAAACTTGCCGATATGGCAACCGAAATTAATTGTGGTAGGCTTTTATGCTTAAAAGCAGCATGGCTAAAAGATAATGGAATGGACTTTTCTCAAGCTAGTTCTATGGCTAAATTATATTGTGCTGATAAAGCTATGAGAGTAACAACTGAGGCTGTTCAAATACATGGTGGTTATGGTTTTGTGAAAGAATATCATGTAGAAAGATTAATGAGAGATGCAAAAATAACCCAGATATATGAAGGAACTTCAGAAATACAAAAAATTGTGATTTCAAGATCTATTTTAAAATAACTCTTTTCTCCATGCTTCCATCATCATAAACTTCTATACTAAAACCTGATTTATTTGTTAATCTACCTAATATATCAATAGTTTTAATTAATGATTTTTCAAGATTTTGAGAATCTAAAGATGAGTTTGCAAGAGTAATATTAATCATCTCCTCAGCACTTAGACAAGTTCTGTTATAAGAAATACTCCAATCATAAAAATAATAATAATAATCTATTGAAGACCCTAAATTACCTGCACCGTCATCATAATAGCCTTCGGTAATTTCTAATATATTATTAACACTATAAGGATAATCTGTCAAACCACCTGTATTCCTTTTCAACATAGGATTATTATCTCCAAAATTATCATTATTCATCTGATTGTTAGTGGTTAACAGGTATTGATTACCGGGCATAATACTCCAAGCTAAATCAATAACATAGCCATCATCTGAATTTTCTGGAATATTCACAATCATACTATTAACTAGATTGCCCTGTTCGTCTATTAGTTCAATAGTACGCTCACCACCATATGAAGTATAGACTTTTATACTATTTAAAATAAATTCTGAATAACAATTAAATAATAAACCTCCATTATATACGGTACTACTATAAGATCCATTTTCACCCTGCCCTTCATGTTCTGGCTCACCTAAATTCGAATTATTAGATTCAACCACTTCTTGATTCATAACCAAAAATGATATATCTTCATAAATGGGGTCCGTCACATATGTCCCCCCTATACTTATAAGGTTCTCATCTAAATCAAAAAATAAAACTTCTTCTCCCGTACAATCTAATAACACATATTCACCATAATTAGCAATGTAATTTAACTCATCACATAATGGGGGATTAATTACAAAGTCATCACAAAAGTATTCACAGGAATTATCGTTTAAATTAGCTGTAAAACTAAAATTTTCAGCTAAAGGATCTGTACATCCTGAAAAAATACAAGAACCATCATTAATCATTGATTCCGCATCATAATTGTCAGCTAAAGGGTCTGTGCAACCAAAGCCTTCATAGGACCCATAAGGTGTATGTAAAATAAATAGACCATTTTGAATATCTGTTGCTAAAATCAAACCAGAAGGCAAATATGGGTATGCTCCCCAACAACCATCAAATGTTCCTCCAGAAGTTTGAGGTGAAGTATCATAATATGCTACCTCAATTAAATTATATGGATTACTTGCATCAACAATAGTTATACCTGAAGTATAATAAGAAGTCACTAAATAATCTCCTAACACATGCGTATTATGGGGAATTACATTACCTGAATTTGTCCATTCTTGAATTAAATCAATTTCAGAAATATCATAAATATCAGAAACATCATAAGCACCTATATTACACCCTGATTGTTCATCTGTAGTAAATAAATAATTGTTGTCATCTGATATCCATGCATTATGAGTAAAACTACAAGATGTAGGATAAGATGACATAATAGTAGGGTTAGACTTGTCTGACACATTAATGACAGAGAAAACACCCGCATAAACAGCAGAACCCCATAATGTATCTCCCCGCACCATACCATCATGTAAATAATAATCATCAAAAATACCAGCTAATGTAGGATTCATAGGGTCTTGATTTAAATCTAGTATTACTGCACCACCATTACCTGTATCAGCACCAAAAATATAGGCATATCCATTTTCATCAATAAAAATATTATGTGAAGTAGTAAAAAATTCATTGGTATAAACATACGTTTGTCCTGAAAGATCACTTAAATCTACAATTAACAATCCATCACTAGCTTCAGTTGTAACATATGCATATCTATCCCAAGTTTTAATATCTCTCCAAGTAGAAGAAGATCCCGATATAAAAAATAACTCTATTGGTTCTGATGGGACAGTAACATCAACAACAGAAAATCCTGTAATAGTTCCCACTAGTGCATATTCATTTGCACCATTAGCATATCCCCAAATATCATTTGTTCCTTGAGGGTATGGCAAATTTCCCACCAAATCCATATTCAAATTCTGTTGAGAAAATGTGAGAGAAAAAATTAAAATATGGAAATAAAACACATAAAACTTCATTGAAAATGATATTTAAAAATTAGACCTTATAACAAAGATACAAATTAGAATGAACATTCTAGATTCAATTATAGTGATTTATATGCGACCGTAATTGATTTTTTTGTAATTAATTTTTATTTCTTTAAATCCTTCTGAAAATTCATCTACTATTTCTGCCTTAATAGAATTACGCTCACAATTTAAATCTCTTACAATCAATGCAAGACGCCCAATTTCTTCAAGAGGAAGACTCACTCCTTGTCTTATGTCTGATTCTGCATCCCATATTTTAGCATTAATTATATACATTCTATCAATGTATGACTCCAAATTAATTTTATACTGTTCTATTTCTTTACTATAACTTTTTAATTCATCCTGCACATTCTCCTTAGTACGTTCGGACTTTAACTTAGTAATAGTATATCTATCTATTATTTCTGATATTGGCATTTTCATAATACTATTGTTTTACATCTTTTAATGTTTTAAAAGCACTTAAACCACATTGTAAATAATTAATATAATTACTAGTACTACGAGCATAACTATAGCCAATGGGGTTCCCTAACAATTCTTCATCTGGTGTCATAAGTATATGTAATGGTTGTGTGTTATTTTTAAAAGTTAGACTTTGAAGAGTACTCCATTTATCACCAATTCTCCTGATTTTCTTTTTCTTAATTTTACCGTCTCTAGTCATAATGTCTACTATTTCTTGACTTTCTTCTGGCAACATAATTTTTTCGTCAACATAAAGAGATATCACTACATAATCATTATTTAATAAATCTTGAACAGTTTTTTCAACCCAAACATCATCTTCAATTTTTCTACAATTTACACAAGCCCAACCTGTGAAATCTATCAAAATAGGCTTGTTTGTTTTCTTTGCATATATCAAACCCTCTTGATAATCATGAAAGATATTTTTAATCTGATGCTCATGATGGATGTAAGAATAGTATTTTGGTGGAGGAAATCCACTCAACAATTTGTGTGACCACCAATTTTGCCCAATAACACCTGGAAACAAATAAATTATAAAAGAAAAAACAAGCAAGCCAAAAGAAATATTCCCAAAACTTAATTTGGTTCTTGGACTATCATGCGGAAATTTAATAACACCTAGAATATATAATAACAAGCCGAAAAATGTCATTACCCATAAACCAAAAAATACTTCTCTTTTTATTAGTCCCCACTGCTCAACTAAATCTGCATTAGATAAAAACTTAATTGCTAAAGCAATTTCTAAAAAACCTAGTACTACTTTTACCTTATTGAGCCATCCTCCTGATTTTGGAAGGGAATTCAGCCAAGTAGGAAAAGCTGCAAATAAAGCAAAAGGGAAACCAAGCGCTAAACCAAAACCTGCCATAGCTAAACTTAATTTTAAAGAAACCAATGCAGTAGGAAATCCTAAAAATGTAACTGTATCAGCTGTTGCAGAGGATAAGGTTCCAGCAAGTAATGACCCTAAAATAGGGCCGGTACAAGAAAAAGATACAATGGCTAAAGTGAGAGCCATAAAAAAGATTCCTAGAATTCCACCCAAATTACTGCCGGCTCCAACTCTATTGCTTAAGCTACTAGGAAGAGTAATTTCAAAATAACCAAAAAATGAAACAGCAAATACTAGAAAAATGACAAAGAAAGAAATATTTAACCAAGGATTGGTTGAAATTTGATTTAAAACTTCTGGATTAATATTTGGCATTAAATGAAATGGCAGACTTAATAAAGTATAGGTTAAAAATATAAATCCCCCATATAAAATAGCATTTGAAATAGCTTTCACCTTATCTTCTGAACCTTTAGTGAAAAAACTAACTGTTAAAGGAATCATCGGAAAAACACATGGAGTAAGAAGTGCTATAAAACCCCCTACTATACCTAATAAAAAAATACCCCATAACGATTTTTCAGTTTTTTTATCACCACACTGACCTATTGGATTTTCTAAATCGATTGTGGGGATAATATACTTGTTATTAAGCGTTACAGATGTAGTGCTGCTATTTACTCTCTCTATTAATTTTTTTTTTTTAAAATCAAACAACATATCTACATAATCTGGGGGGAGACACATAATATCATTACAAACCATAAACTCTAACTCTCCATGAATAGTGGAAAGTGTGTCATCTAGTAATAATATTTTTTGTTTAAAAATCGCATTTCTTTGGAAATAAGATAAATTCATATCAAACATTGGGTCAAATTTAGTTAATGCATTATTCTCAATAACATTGTCAACCAATTCAAATCCATCATGCGTAAAAAACTGAAAACTAGTTGGAATAGGCCCATCACCATCTATATGTTGTGAATACACACGCCAACCTTCTTCAATTTGAGCTTTAATAATTAACTGAAATGTATTATCATCTTGATTTTCTACAGAAAAAGACCACTGTACTGGATCTTCAATTTGAGTAAATGCGGTAAAAAAAACAATTGACAGTAAATAAAAAATATATTTCTTCATCTAATTAAAAATTATAATTTGACAATATATGCCTTTTTGGAATCTTCTACAAGCTTAAATCTATCATCTAAGCGCTCTCCCAAAATACAAACTATATAATTATCTGAAATCAAAAGCAATGTTCTTTTTTTTTGAATTAATGAAAATTTATTATTAATAAAATAATCACTTACTTTTTGTGTTTTTGTCATTCCTAATGGCATAAATCGATCACCTTTTTGCCATGGACGTAGTAATAATGGGAATTTTAATTTCGCATAATCTATATAAATATTTTTTTTACCATCCACAGATTTAGTATCAATATCTTTTGCTGAAGTAACGCTAAAAAAAATTGGCATAGGATAAGTAATCATTTTAGTTGTTCTTGATACCATAATATTATAATCATCTAAATACGGAGATATAATAAGACTCTCCCTATCTTTTACCATATAATAATTAGGACTCAGAAACTCTTTTCCTGAATCAGAATTAAGAGATTTAAAAACCGCTTCTAAATCTGAGAAACCAAATTCTGAAATTATTTCATATAATATTTGTTTCGAAGATACCTCCTTTAATAATAATGGCACATTCACCCTAAATTCATTATGTTGTTTAATTACTAATTTTTGCTTTTTATCATCAATTATTTGTTTATATAAGCTCTCTACATCATTGATTCTAGAAATTGTTTTACCTATTGCTTCTATAACATTCGGATTAATCTCTTTCATAAGAGGAACTATCTTATTACGAATTTTATTGCGAATATATTTGTTTTCAAAATTACTGCTATCTGAACGATACTCAATACCATTTTTCTTAGCATATTCTAAAATATCCTTCTTTTCAGAATTATATAATGGTCTAATAATACTATCGAATGTTCTAATTCCATGCAAACCAGCAATACCAGTTCCTCTAATTAAATTCATTAATAATGTCTCGATAGAGTCATTGAGATGATGTGCTGTAGCAATATATTGAAAATGATGTTTCTGTTGAAGTACTCGAAACCAATCATACCTCAATTCTCGAGCAGCCATTTGAATGGATATTTTATTTTTTTTTGCAAAATCATTAGTTTTAAAGCGTTTAGAAAAGTATTCTATACTTCTAGATTTAGCATAATGAATAACAAATTTCTCATCATCATCAGACTCATAACCTCTCAGAGAAAAATTACAATGAGCAATAGAAAATAAGTACTTACTTTTATATAATAAGTCCATTAAAACCATACTGTCTACCCCCCCACTTACAGCTAAAAGTATTTTGTTTTTTTTCGAAATATTTAAATCTTGAAGTTTTTGTAAAAAAAGAGCCATCATTGTCCAAGCACTTTAAAAATAGATTGAGCCTTTGCTAAACATTCTTCATATTCTAATTCTGGATCTGAATCAATTGTGATAGCGCCACCTACCATAAATGAAAGATATTGACTTTTTTTATTATATAAAATAGAGCGAATAACAACATTGAAATCAAAATCACCATTTGGATTAATATATCCTATAGAACCTGAATAAAGTCCCCTTTTTGTGGCTTCATATTTTTCAATAATTTCCATAGCTTTTATTTTAGGAGCGCCTGTCATAGAGCCCATAGGAAATGTTGATTTTAATGCATCTACTATATGAATTTCATCATTAATCTCACATGAAATAGTTGACACTAAATGATGAACATCCTTATAGCTATATACACCCATTAATTCATCTACACAGACCGTTCCTTTTTTAGCAAATCTAGATAAATCATTTCGTACTAGATCCACAATCATAATATTTTCAGAAAAATCCTTATCACTATTAACTAACTTTATTTTATTTTCCATATCTACAAATTGATCAGAAGATCTTTTAATAGTACCTTTTATAGGTTGTGAAAATACTTTTTTGCCCTTTTTACTTAAATATCTTTCAGGGCTAGCACACAAACAAAAATTATCATTAATACGATAAAATGCTGAGAATGGCGCCTGTGAAGTTCTATTTAAACTAGCAAATAACATAAAGATATCCGAAGAAAAATTTTGAGAAAAAAATTCTTGACAATAATTCATTTCATATATATCCCCTTTTTTCAAATGCGCTTTTATAGAATTAATATGTTTTATATAATCCTTTTTACTTACACGAGATTCCAAATAAACTTCTTTAGAAAATTCTTTTTTAATTTTAATACTTTGGATACTATTAAACAAACTCTTGCCATAATTTTCTTTATAATTTAAACTATATAAAAACCGTACATCTTGACCTTTGACTTGCACAATAATTTCGGGATTAAAAAAATGTATCTTTGGAAAATTATGCAGATCAAAATTATTTGAAAAAAGAGCTTCAGTATCATTTTTTAAATCATATGTTAAAAAACCAAAAGACCAATCTTGAGATTTATCAATAAAATTTTTTAATTCAAAAAAAGGCTGTTCTAATCCTATTAATTCATGATAAGGGCTATAAGCCAATAAATAATCAAAGTCGTTTTCTGATTTAGTAGAATTATTGTCTAAAAAACAAAAACATTGCAATTGCTTAGTATACTCTATTAATTTTAATTTAAAAGATTGAGCATCACCAACTGAGTATTTAACTATTCTTTTATTCAAAAAAATTATAATAAATGGTAAATACTATATATGTAAGGCTCGATTATCTGTTGCTATCAAGGCAGCCTCTTTCATTACTTCACTAAAAGTTGGATGTGCATGAGTTATTCTAGCAATATCTTCTGCAGAAGCTCTATACTCCATCGCAACTACTGCTTCTGAGATTAAATCAGCACACCTAGGGCCTATCATATGAACGCCTAATATTTCATCTGTGTGTTTATCCGCAATTATTTTAATAAAACCATCTGCATCCCTAGAGATTTTGGCCCTACCATTTGCTCTGAATGGAAAACTTCCTATCTTAATCTCTCTACTCGTCTCCCTTAATTGTTCCTCTGTCATGCCAACAGAAGCCACCTCTGGCCAAGTATATACAACATTTGGGATAAGATTATGATTTATCTCTGGTTTTTGTCCTGCAATCATTTCCGCAACAAATACACCTTCTTCTTCAGCCTTATGGGCTAACATAGCACCTTCAACTACATCACCTATGGCATAAATATTAGTATGAGAAGTTTGTAAAAATTGATTAACAAGAATTTTACCTGTTTTTGATGTTTTAATATCAACTTGTTTTAAGTTTAAAGCATCTGTATAAGCTTTCCTCCCAATTGAAACCAAACAATAATCGCCCTTCAATATCAATGATTCTTGATTTTCCGATTTTGCCACTAACTCCACTCCATTTCCAGTATTAGTGATCTTGTCTACTTGATGTGAAAGATGAAAATCAAAATCTAAATCTCGAGTAAGCACTTTCTTTAACTCTTTACCTAAGCTTAAATCCATTGTAGATAGAATATTAGAAGAAATATCAACAACGGATACTTTTGTTCCCATTCGAGCATAAACAGAACCTAATTCTAATCCTATGACCCCAGCTCCTACAATAATTAATTTTTTTGGTATTTCTTTTAAGGAAAGAGCTTCTGTTGATGTTATTATTTTAGTTTTATCAAAGTTAAATGAAGGTGGAACAAAAGGTTTTGATCCTGTGGCAATAATAATATTTTTTCCTTTTATCTTTTCTTTTTTCGCATCATTTTGAATACAAACTATATTGTTGTCTACAAAAGATCCGACACCTTTAAAAACTGTTATTTTATTTTTTTTCATCAAAAAATCTAAACCCATATGCATCTCTGAAATAATTTTTTGCTTCCTTTTCATAGTCTTAGAAATATCAATATTTAAAGATTTTAAACTAATACCATGATCATTAAAAGTATGTTTACTTTGAAAAAAATGTTCTGATGATTCTAATAAAGCTTTTGAAGGAATACAACCCACATTCAAACATGTTCCTCCCAAATTTGAATATTTTTCTATAATGGCTGTTCGCATACCTAATTGAGCACATCTTATAGCAGCAACATAGCCACCA
>MDTB01085207.1_pt1 | contig 10632 bp, 10 predicted proteins | sample 811161 | NCBI WGS metagenome assembly MDTB01 (sample SAMN05326650, study PRJNA326480) | marine metagenome | isolation source: seawater | place: Mediterranean Sea | collected 2009
GATAATTTCTTGTTTATTTTTATTATTTTTAGATAAACCTTGTATTCCTGTTCTTAAAATCCCTCTAGGTGCGCCAACCGCAATAAAAGAAGCTGATTTTATCTTGGTATAACCATCTTTTTCATAAATAATTTTTTCTATTTTATCAGGATCATTTTCTTCAATCATTGTAATTGAATTTTTTTCATTTTTTGCTACGCCAGAAAGTAAGACATTTGCCAATTCAATTTGTTTTGGCAAAAAATCAAATTCTTCAATATTTTTTGGGTTTACAAGTATAAATATTTTTTTAAATCCAATTGCAATCGCTGATACCAGAAAATCATGTCCAGTTCTTCCTACTGAATGCATTGAATATGGAATTAAATTTGCAGGTAATCCGTTGCCATACCTAGAAAGTAGATTAATTATTTCGTTGCCAAAATTATTATCAAGTAAAAGTAAAGCAGGGTTTTTACCTTCTGCTTCAACGAAATCATCATGTAGATTTGACAAATCACCTAACATAACTTCAAGGCTAGGATAATCAGTTTGAATTGCACCAGAAGGACAAACTGAGCCACAAAAACCACAGCCTCCACATATACCTGGGTCAACACTAACAAAGTCTCCGGAGGTTTGAATTGCACTTGCAGGGCAAACGTCTAAACATTTTGAACATCCAGATTTTTCGTTTCTAGAATGTGCACATAAGCTTTCATTAAAATTTACATAGATTGGTTTTTCAAATTCTCCAATCATATCTATTGATTTTGCAAAAATTTCTAGTAAATCTTTAGGACTGTTTGTACTCGCCCTAAAATAACCATCACGTTTATGTTCACCCGTAAACATAGGTGTGTTTTCACTAAGGTCTATTATTATGTCACATTCAGTATCTACAGATTTAAAAAAATCCCCAAATTCAATATTTGACTTACTACTAGGAAGAGCTTCTGAGAAATCATTTATTTCAAGTTTAAATTGAGAAAAATATCCCTGAGCTTTACTTATGTTTCCTTTTGTTATTTTGAAATTTTGAGGCTCCAATATAACTTCATCTTCACAGTTAGTAATCATTAGGGTAACGCCTAAATGTTGACTTAACTTTTTACAAAAGTCGTAGGCAATTTCAAGGGAGCTCTCACCATTTTTATAATTAGTGTAGACAAAACACCTTCCTGAAGAATTTAGTGTTAAACTAGGTGTTTTAATAATTTTTTTCGCAGATGATTTTATTAATGCAGCCATTTTGGGAATAGTTTTTTCCCCTTCTTTTGACCATCCTGCATATTCTCTTATATTAAAAGTTCCAGGTGGCTGAAGATTATTTTCTTCAGCTAAATTTTCAAAAACCTCTTCTTGTTGAGTGCATGCAATTAATAAATTTTTGTTTTCTTTATCGCTTGAAGTGATTTGTTCTAACACAACATCTATTTCAGACCCACATAGATTGTTGTAAACTTTACATTTATTTTCAAGGTTACAACATTTTGACAATGCTTCTTCGTCAATTTCCATTGTATTTTCACAATTACAAATAAGAATTTTTTTATTATCTATTTCCAAAAAGCAATCTCCCAAGATTGACACTCGAACTTATTTAAATGATCAATAATGTCAATTAATTTCTCAAAACTAAAAAAAATTAGTTTGTTTTTTTGCCTTTAATGTTGTTATCTAACCCACCTACTTATTGATTATATGATTGAGGTAATATGATAAATTTAGAAGATAACAAACATCTTTTATATGCCGTAAGAATTATTTTTGAAAAAAAAGAAATTGATAATTTATGGCAAAGCCATCAATGGGTAGTGAATGATTTGATACCTCTTAATGTAACTAGTGGCGAAGGTCATCCACCAATTAATGACGTAAGGATTCGTCCCTTAGTTAACGATTCTTTATCTAAAGATGGTGAGAATAAAAACTTATATGTTGCTGACGCTTCAATTGACTTACATCGTGCTGAAGCCGAAGGCTATGCTGAAAACCTTCAGTCGTCAGATCCTTCAATTTATATAGTTTTAAGAGATGGAGACTTGTTAGACGATAACGAAGAAGTTGATAATGAAAACAACATCATAGATATTCATTTAGCTGAGGTATCACTTTCTCCCTATAATATTCAAGATTATGAAGATTGTGGAGAGGATAAAGTTGAAAAGGTTCCATTATATGGCCCGATAGCTGAGTTATTAAATAAGTTTGTTGGTGTTCATTTTCATCCTGAAGAATTTAAGAAAAGAAAAAGGGATAAAAAAAATATTGATGAAAATATTCATCGAGGTGGGGATCAAAGACTAAAGAAAAATTATTATAACTGATAATAGATTTTAAAGGTTAAATTATAATGAAAGAAGATAACAAAGAATTAGAAGAGAATTTTCTATCTAGATGGTCTAAGAAAAAATCTAAACAAAAGTCTGAACGAGAAATTTCTAAAATAGAATCTGCTGATTTTAATAGTTCCCAAGGTGATGAAGTTTCAAAATCTTCAACATCAGAAGTGAGTGAGAACGATAAACTTAATGATGATGAATTGTTAAAGAAATATAATTTACCAAATCCTGATAAAATTAAAAAAGAAAAATCTTTAGATGTTTTTTTTAAAGATGGAGTTCCTGACAGATTGCGTCAAATAGCGTTGCGAAGAGTATGGAGATTAAATCCAATAATAAGCTTCGCTGATGCAGAAATTAACGATTATCATGAAGATTTCACTGATGCTGCAACAGTTATTGAAGGGATGGAAACAGCTTATAAAGTTGGAAAAGGTTATCTGTCAGATTTGATTGATGATAAGGATGAAAAAAATGACGTCGAATCAATAACTCCTATTCAATTATCAACAGATAAAAGCAATAAAAAGAAAATTAAAAAAATTTCTAAAGGAAAAAATCAAGATAAAAAACAAAATGACGAAACAAAACTTATCTCTGAAAAAGACAAGAAGAATAAAGACAAGAAGAAAAATTTCAGTAAGATTAGCGAAATAAAAAAAGATAAGAATTTAATAGAACAAACATCAACAAATACTGATGAAATTGAAATTTCCTTGCAAAATAGTAATAAAAAAATAAAGCCAAAACCAATGGTTTTCAAACCAAAAATCAGTAAAAAATGATTATAACCAAAAGATCTAATTGTTTAGATTGATTTTTTACTTAACACATTAATAAAAAAAAGCTTTTCTTTTCCAAAATAATAGTAAATAGTAAATTGGGGGATATGCTTTGAGTTCTAATAGCGCTAATATTTTACACAATATTAATGAAGAAGATCAGTTGCGTGCTGACATGTATTCATTTTTAGCTAATCTTTTAAGAGCAGAACCTGACGAAAATTTAGTAAATCAGTTAACGATGCTTGATTCTGATGATTCTCCCATTGGAAAATCCATAAAAACACTTTCTAAATTAGCTACTTCTCTTGATCTCCCAACTATTAGAGATGAGTATGTTAGAATTTTTGTAGGTGTCGGTAGAGGTGAAATTCTCCCCTTTGCATCTTACTATTTGACTGGATTTTTAAAAGACAAGCCTTTAGCGAAGTTAAGACAGGATATGCAAAAAATAGGCATCAAGCTAGAGGAAAATGTTAAGGAGCCGGAGGATCACATCGCGAGCATATTTGACATGATGTCTGGCTTGATACTTGGAAAGTTTGAAAAAAAATATTCTATTACAGAGCAAAAAGATTTTTTTAATAAGCATTTAGCTCCATGGGTTGACTTGCTTATGAGAGATATAGAAAGTTCCAAGATTGCTGTTTTTTATTCACCAATCGGAACTATTGGTAAAGAATTTATGGAAATTGAACGTGCGTCGTTCTCAATGAATGTCTCGGGGTAGCGATAGGCCCCTGTTTCATGGGCTCATATTAATGAGCTTTTTATTAAGGAGTGTAAAATGAAGATTGATAAATCTAAGAATGGTAGGAGAGACTTTTTAAAAGGTGCCGCTATCACAGCTGCCGCCGCCACAGTGGCTGCAACTGTTACCAAAACAGCATCTGCTAACGAGACTATGAATACTACTGGTTCAGGCTACCAGAAAACAAAGCATGTAAAAACTTATTATGAGACCGCTAGGTTCTAATATTAATTAATCAATTTTAAGGAGGAAAAGTATGCTTAGAAAGAAGACGAAAGGGGTGGCGATAGGCTCCCAAACTTCATCTTTCATCGGTAAAACCTCAGAAAAAGTCGTTGATAGACGTACTTTTTTGAAAGGTTCAGGATTAGCGGTAGGGGGATTAGCAACCGTTGCAGCACTCACAGGTTCAAATGTTAAGCCAGCAAAGGCTTCATTTTCAACCTCTGCAGTATCCATGAAGAAAACAGTTTGTACGCACTGTTCAGTTGGTTGTACGATTATGGCTGAAGTTCAAAATGGTGTGTGGACAGGTCAAGAGCCAGGTTGGGATAGCCCAATTAATTTAGGTGCTCATTGCTCTAAAGGTGCGTCTGTAAGAGAAACAGCAAGTGGAGAAAGAAGATTAAAATATCCTATGAAGCTTGTAAGTGGCAAATGGACAAGAATGTCATGGGATGATGCTATAAATGAAATTGGCGACAAGATGGAATCCATCAGAACTTCATCAGGCCCTGATTCTGTTTATTGGTTAGGTTCTGCTAAATTTAATAATGAGCAGTCATATTTATTTAGAAAATTTTATGCATATTGGGGCTCTAACAACGGAGATCACCAGGCAAGAATATGTCATTCAACAACAGTTGCAGGTGTTGCCAACACTTGGGGTTACGGTGCGATGACAAATTCTTATAATGACATTCACAATTCTAAGGCCATGTTTGTCATTGGTGGAAACCCAGCAGAAGCGCACCCAGTGTCATTAATGCACTTAATGAAAGCAAAAGAGCAAAATAATGCTCCATTAATTGTATGCGACCCACGTTTTACTAGAACTGCAGCGCACGCTGACGAATTTGTAAGATTTCGTCCAGGATCAGATGTTGCGTTGATTTGGGGAATTATGTGGCATATCTTCGAAAATAAATGGGAAGATAAAGAATTTATCAGGCAACGTGTCTATGGTATGGATGACGTTAGAGCTGAAGTTAAGAAATGGAATCCTGAGGAAACAGAAAGAGTTACTGGAGTTCCTGGATCTCAGTTAAAAAGAGTAGCTAAAATAATGGCTAACAACAGACCTGGTACATTTATCTGGTGTATGGGTGGAACTCAGCATACTAACGGAAATAACAACACAAGAGCGTATTGTGCATTCCAATTAGCTTTAGGAAACATGGGAACCGCAGGTGGTGGTGCTAATATATTCCGAGGCCACGACAATGTTCAAGGTGCTACCGACTTTTGTATTTTATCCCATTCTTTACCAGGGTACTACGGTTTATCCGCCGGTGCATGGAAACATTGGTCAAGAGTATGGGGAGAAGATTACAATTGGATTAAAGCCAGATTTGCTTCAATGAAAGGTAAAGATGGTAAAACTAAGAGTATGATGAACCAGAAGGGTATACCTGTATCAAGATGGATTGATGGTGTTCTTGAAAAGAAAGAAAATATAGAACAGCCAGATAATTTAAAAGCAATGGTATTCTGGGGGCATGCTCCTAACTCTCAAACTAGAATGAAGGAAATGAAAGTTGCAATGGAGAAGTTAGACCTTATGGTTGTAATTGATCCTTACCCAACAGTTTCTGCAGTTTTATCTGATAGAACAGATGGCGTTTATTTACTCCCATCTACTACTCAGTTTGAGACATATGGATCCCTTACTTCATCCAATAGATCACTTCAATGGAGAGAGAAGGTTATCGAGCCATCTTTTGACTCACTTCCTGATCATACCATTATATACAAGTTTGCAAAAAAGTTTGGGTTTGCAGACCGTATGTTCAAAAATATTAAGGTAACTAATGATGAGCCTTATATTGAAGACGTAACTAAAGAGTTCAATAGTGGTATGTGGACAATAGGATATACTGGTCAATCACCAGAGAGACTAAAAGCTCACATGAAGAATCAACATGTTTTTGATAAAACTACACTAAGAGCTGTTGGTGGCGAACTTGATGGTGATTATTATGGTTTACCTTGGCCTTGTTGGGGTAACCCAGAAATGAAACACCCTGGTACACCATTGTTATATGACACATCAAAGCCAGTGGCAGAAGGTGGATTATGTTTTAGAGCAAGATTTGGTGTTGAACACGAAGGTAACAATCTATTAGCTGAAGGTTCATATCCGGTTGGTTCTGAGATTAAAGACGGTTATCCACAATTTACTATGGCAATGCTTAAAAAACTTGGCTGGGATAAAGATTTAACAGCTGATGAAAAAGCTGCAATTGATAAAGTTGCTGGAGATAAAACTAACTGGAAAGTTGACTTATCTGGTGGTATCCAAAGAGTTGCTATTAAACATGGTTGTGCTCCATTTGGAAACGCTAAGGCAAGAGTTAAGGTTTGGACATTCCCAGATCCAATCCCATTACACAGAGAGCCACTATACACTTCTAGAAGAGACCTTGTAGCCGATTATCCTACATATTCTGATAGAATGGCATATAGACTCCCAACATTGTATAAGTCTATTCAAGATGTGGATCACTCTGTTAAATATCCGATCATTCTAACTTCCGGTAGATTGGTTGAATATGAAGGTGGTGGAGATGAGACAAGATCAAATCCATGGTTAGCTGAATTGCAACAAGACATGTTTGTTGAAATCAATCCATTTGATGCCAACTCTAAAGGAATTAGAAACGGTGCAATGGTTTGGGTTGCGACTCCAGAAGGAGCTAGGATTAAAGTTATGGCAATGGTAACCGAGCGTGTTGCCAAAGGTGTAGCTTTCTTACCATTCCACTTCGGTGGTCACATGGAAGGTGAGGATCTTAGATCAAAGTATCCAGAAGGTTCAGATCCATATGTATTAGGTGAAGCAGCAAACACTGCATTTACTTATGGATATGACTCAGTAACACAGATGCAAGAGACTAAGTGCTCATTGTGTCAAATTGAACTAGCTTAAAGGAGGGCTTAAAAATGGCACGAATGAAATTCTTATGCGATGCAGAAAGATGTATTGAGTGTAACGCCTGTGTAACAGCATGTAAGAATGAACATGAGGTTCCATGGGGAATTAATAGAAGAAGGGTTGTAACCATCCAAGATGGTAAGCCTGGAGAAAGATCAATCTCTGTAGCTTGTATGCATTGTTCAGATGCTCCTTGTATGGCAGTGTGTCCAGTTGATTGTTTTTATCAAACAGATCAGGGTGTTGTTTTACATTCTAAAGATCTATGCATCGGATGTGGTTACTGCTTCTATGCTTGTCCTTTCGGAGCTCCGCAATTTCCTCAAGCTGGAAATTATGGATCTAGGGGTAAGATGGATAAATGTACTTTCTGCGCAGGTGGACCTGAAGATGATATGGGTGAGTTAGAGTTTCAGAAATATGGACGAAACAGACTTGCAGAGGGTAAATTACCATCATGTGCAGAGATGTGTGCAACTAAAGCATTACTTGCTGGTGACGGAGACGAAGTAGCTGATATCTTTAGAGAAAGAGTAGTTGCTCGTGGCTTTGGATCTGGTGCTTGGGGTTGGGGCACTGCATACCAGCTGAAAGGCTAAAAATATATACAAAAAAGGCGGAATTTTTCCGCCTTTTTTGATTCTCAAAATATTGCAAATTTGGGGTATGTAATGATTAAAATAAATAAAACAATTATAGTTATCTCAATCTTTCTAACATCTCTGGTGCTTAGCTCATGTCAAGAGGAACAAGGAAGAATATTAAATTATAAAAAAGGTGTGTATTTAGGTAAAAAAGACGATAATCTAACTAAAGAGCAAGTATATAAACTAAAGATGCATACTTCAAGACAAAGAAGTAATTAAGAGGAGAGAATTTATGGTTAAACAACTCTTTGTTATATTCACTATGGTATTTGTGATAAGTCTCACTTTTGCAACAAATCCAAATACATCAATTGCTCAAGTCAAAGGAGAAGTTCCTGGCAATGCATTAGGATTGAAATCTGATGCTGACTTGTGGAGATATATACGAACTGGAAATGCCGGTTCTACACAAATGAAAGATCAATTATCTGCTGTGATGATACAATCAGAAGGCGATAATTGGAGAGCTATTAGAAACGGACCAGTTACTCTCTATGGTGGTTTAGGTTTGCTAGCTATTATTGGAGTGCTTTTTGCTTTTTATATATATAGAGGCAAAATAAAAGTAGATGCAGGTCTTTCTGGTGATACAATTTTAAGGTTTGCTGCCATTGATAGATTTGCACATTGGCTTATGGCTGGATCGTTTGTTTTGTTAGCTTTAACTGGACTAAATCTTATGTATGGTAAATACATTTTACTACCAATTTTTGGACCAGAAATATTTACTGCAATAACCATTGGAGGTAAATATATTCACAACTACTTGGCATTTGCCTTTATGTTAGGTCTTGTTTTAGCTTTTGTTTTATGGGTAAGACATAACATTCCTAACAAAGTTGATTGGGAATGGATAAAAATGGGTGGCGGTATTTTTAAAGCTGGATTACATCCACCTGCCAAGAAGTTCAATGCTGGTCAAAAAATGATCTTTTGGATCACAATGATTGGTGGTTTGTCAGTAAGCATGTCAGGTATAGCATTAATGTTTCCATTCCAAACAACTATGTTTGCAGATACTTTTGCTATACTTAACGTTGTAGGTTTAGGTTTACCTACTGACTTGACACTTCTTCAAGAACAGCAATTCAACCAGGTATGGCATGGAATAGTTTCTTTAGGTCTTATGATAATGATTATTGCACATATTTATATAGGATCTGTTGGAATGGAAGGCGCCCTTGATGCTATGAATAGTGGCGAAGTCGACAAAAACTGGGCAAAAGAGCACCACGGTTTGTGGGTAAAGGAAATGGAAGAAGATAAAAAATCTAAGCCAGAACCCGCAGAGTAAAAATATTATAGTAAATGCTACTTAAAAAAATTTTCTTAATAGATATCATAATTCTTAAATTGATTATGGTATCTTTTTTATTATTGATTAAAACTTCACATAGTATTGAGCAATATATTGCCCACGGTGGTCCGGTTAAGGGTTTAGCTGTATCTACAAATAATAATTTAATGGCAAGTGCTAGCTTTGATTATTCAGTGGTAATTTGGGACCTAAATCCAATTAAAGAAAAATTAACTTTGATTGGTCATGATGCAGCTGTTAACACTGTAAAATTTTCACCAAATAATGACTTTTTAGCGTCAGGAGGGGATGACAACAATATTTTATTGTGGGCAATAAAGGATATTAATAATTTAAATGAAGAAATACAGCCAATTATATTAGGTAATCATAGAGGTAAAATTGCAGATTTAGAATTTTCAAATAATGGTAGATATTTAATATCGGCAAGTTGGGATGGAACAGTAGGAGTATGGGATTTAAAAAAAAGAAAATTAATTAACTCTTTGGTAGGTCACAAGGGACCTGTATATGCTGTTAAATACTCTAAGGATAACAAACATATTTATACTTCAGGATATGATGGTGATATAAAGCTTTGGAAAGCTAATAGTGGAGAGTATGTAAGGCCAATTGTTAAAAATGGTTGGGGAATTTCAAAGTTTGAAGTAGATGAAAAACTTAATTTTATTGCTTTTGGTTCTACAGACGGACAAATAAAAATAAATAAATTTGATAAGGACGAAACAATTCTAAATATAAAAGAAGATAGAGTGCCAATTTTATCAATGTACTATTTAGAAAATGAAAATATGATTAGTTTTGGAAATGCAAAAGGAAGAATGATCATATTAGATACGAAAAAATGGTCATTAGTTAGAGATTTCAATGCTGTTAATGGACCAATATGGGACAATATCCTTTTTCCTAATGATTCTTCATTAATTGTAGCTGGTTTAGACGATTTCTTAACAAGGTGGCAAATATTTGATTTTCCACCAAAATTTTTAGAAAGACCCGGACCAGCCAGAAGATTTAACCCTGTAAAAGAGGTTAGTAACGGTGAAAAACAATTTGCCAGGAAATGCAGTGTTTGTCATACTCTTGTAGAAAATGGAAAAAAAAGAGCAGGCCCAACACTTTATAAAATTTTTGGACGTAAGGCTGGAACATTAGAAGGATATAAATATTCAAAAGCTCTAATTGAATCTGATATAATATGGAATGAAGAAAGTATTAATAGGCTATTTGATAAGGGCCCTGATAAAGTGACACCTGGTACCAAAATGCCTATACAAAGAATGAAAAAAATACAAGATAGACAAGATCTTGTAATGTTTTTAAAAAAAGCTACTAACTAAACAAAGGAGTTTAAAATGAAAATGTTTTTTACAAGTAGTGTGTTTGCGATAATAGTTGGAGTAGGTGTATACGTGATTTTAACAAGTACGGGTATGGATACTGCAAGTGTTATGTCAAGTTCAAATGTAAGATTATAGACTTATAAATCTTTAGATGGTTAACAAAACTATCAAATCAGTTTTATATTTAACTATATTCTTATTAAATTTTAGTACTCTTGCTCACGATTATTCTGAAGTATGGGAAAAAGCTCATAAATCAACTGTAGTTGTTTTACCAACTTGGCCAGGATACAATAAACCCGGTTTTGGAGCC
>MDTB01124354.1_pt1 | contig 10632 bp, 6 predicted proteins | sample 811161 | NCBI WGS metagenome assembly MDTB01 (sample SAMN05326650, study PRJNA326480) | marine metagenome | isolation source: seawater | place: Mediterranean Sea | collected 2009
AAGAAGTAGGTGTAAAAGCATACATCGAAAACGCACTTGATAATAAAGCAGATGATACGATAGTCAATAATATTTTAAGACCTGAAATTCAAAAAATAATTAAAAACAAGAAAATAATTTGCCATTACAATATAGATGAACTTTTAAAAATAAAGGATTTAAAACGTCATTTAATAGTCAAAAATTCGTATTTAAATCAAACTGTAATAGAACATTACATAAACGTCCTAAAACATGGTAGACATTATAAAGAATTCTCTGTTAATGCAATGGACAAAAACATTATTATATTTGAGCTTGTACATGTACATAATAAAGGCTCTCTTAGTGATGCTATGGTAAGAAACCATTACGATATTTTGAAATATTACTTTCATTTAATTAAATTCAAAACGTCATCGGCATTTAATGACGTCATAAACATCCCATTAGAAGATGAGAGAGAATATGGTGTTAAATGTTCAAATTACATATTACAAAATTTAAAAACGATATTTAAGCGTAGAAATACAAATGAGGCATTACTAAATAAAAGGCGTTTTGTTTATGATCAAATAGAATTAAAATTAGATAAATTACAATCAATATTAATTCCTGTTGGCGACGGGAGAGAGCATTTCTGGTTGTATCATATATGGTTTGAAGGCAATCCAAAATCAATAGGGCATATCGATTGTTATAATAAAAACTATGGCACTGGACAAAAATATATTGAGGAACATGCAGAATATATAAAAAAAATCGAAGAATGGTTAAGAAACAAATTACCAACGATTCAAACTTGGCAGTCAAAGCAACTTTTAGACGTCCAGCAAGGTAATGCAGCATGTGGTGTGTATGTCTGTCAATTAATACGTGAAATTGTTAAAGCATATCCCAAAAAATGGAACGAAAGAGTCAATGTATCAAGCTTACAGAAAAAACTGTATAAAAAGTTTACCTGCACTGACAATGCTAATAAAGAATATATTGAAAAGTGTAGAGAATACATGTGTGTTGAGTTAATAGAAAATAGAATACTGAACTACAACAAACTAAAATAACCTATGTTATTTATATGTCTATTAATTGATTGCTATCGTCTTGCACATATGTAATTTTAGTTGATATTGCGTCTTTTAAATCTAATTCGATTTCTTGTTGCTTTTTTAGTTCTTTATCTATATCTTTTTGGTACATCAACTTAACGTAATATGTAAGCGCTACAAAAAGGATCGACAGAATACAGAACAGAACAAAACTGAAGGTTGTATTGTCTGAAGTTTGCATGTGCTACTACAATAATTAATTTACATAGTATAAATTTATCTAGTAGTATATATTGATACATTAATTTAAATATAATAAGCAACCTTTTGTAGAATGAGTCATCTTCTTGTTTTTGATAAGAAAACTATTAACCTTCAGTCACTAATATGGACTCCAAGTGGTAGCTCCTGTTATGAAGACCATTACAAATCAAATTTTATGTCACCGGTTGACTTTTTAAAGTTAAGCGAAGAAAGAAAGGAATTGCAACATCAGCAAGTAAAAGATAACAAAAACGACGGTTCATATGTAAAGAAGCTATGGGATATGGTAGACATACATCGTGATAAAAGTGATAAAAAAATAACACGCTTGGTTGATACAAAACCAATCCATTTTAATTGGAATATAAATGGGAAAAAATTTTTTTCTACATCGCTCAGTTTTGAAGTTTATGTTGCTACACAAGCTTTAGCTCACTCAAGATTTGTTGAAGGTTTGGAATCAATGGATGATGTTAAAAAAAAAGTTGCATTTGATGATGCCCTATCTTATTTAAAAGAATTATTAGTTATTTCAAAGAACTGGAAAACAAAAAGTTTAGTTTTACCTCATTGCCCCGTTGAATGTAATGTCGAGTACATCAATCGAACGATATCTGTAGTAAAGGCATTCAAAGCTTTGAGTTTGATACACAACAAAAAAAATAAAAATATACAAGGTAGTATTTTGAATACCTCAATGAATTTGTTCTCAAGTTCTTGGCTTAGACAACATGTGTTTGGTGAACTATCAATTCAACATTATTTTTTATCAAGGTCTTTACTTTACAAGACATTAGCATTGGAAAATAATACCGAAACTGATGACGACAACTGCAAATGTTTGACTGCAATCAACGAGAGTATGTATTGCAATAATCAAGTTACAAAATCGCTGTGCTACATGTCACAGGCAACTATAAACATGTTAGAAACCAATGATATTCTTATGGAAAAAAAACATACACTTGAGACCATTAACTATGCCACACCTTGTAATATATCAGAGATAACACTCCCAAAAGCTGTAACGTTTTCCAAGTAATTTGGTAGTGTATAAAGTAAAAAAAAAGGTAAACAAAAAAATTAAAGTAGGTCATGATTAAATCAAAAACACAAGGTTCTATAACAATAAAAAAAACTCAAAATTATAATGCTATGTCTAATATGGAACTTGAAGCTTCTGAAAGTAATTATATGTGTTTTTTTTGTAAAAAGAAAATGTTTTCCAAAACTATATATAATTTAACATGTAGCACTTGTAGTTCACAATGGGTCGAGAAGTTAACATCAAAACATACCAGAGTATACAATGCCTGTTAAGTGAACCATTTATTATCTCTATGATCAAAATGTTTATTCAAATTTATCATGTTTATTTTGTTCATCATGTCTGTAATTTGTTTTGATTGAATTTCATTCATTTGCTTTAATTCATTTATAGTTTTTTCACTTTGTTCTTCCTTGTAAACATTTGGTTTTGTCCTTAATTGTAAATTCATAGTCAATCTACTTATTTCTTTTTCTTGTATATCTATACGCCTTTCGTATGCTTGGCATCTTTTTGCTAAACCTACTGCTGTATCTTTTAATTCAAGTTCTGTCTTGTTTTTTTCCTCTTTTAAGAGTTTCATTTCCTTTTCACATGATCTCTCTGTCGCGGCACACCCTTTATGTAAATCGGCTATTTTTTCCTCGTACATATTTTTCAATCTACCTAATTCTTTTGCGTGATCCCTTTGTATGATATTATTTTTTTCCGTAAAATCATTCTTCATATTGTTTATCATATTCTCATGATCTTGCTTAATTTTTTTTGCACTGTCAACAACATTTGACATCTCTGAAAATTTTACTTGAACGGCCCGTAGTTCAATAACAGTATTTTTATAATTTTTTTTCAGTTGATCATGTTTCTGTGTATCTTCTGCCAATGATAGTTTTAGTGTTTGGGCCTCTGTTTTAAACGTATTTGATATTGCTCGTTCATCTTTTATTTCGTCTTTTAATTTACGTATGCTATCGTTTCTATCATCAACGTCTTGTTTTAAAAGTGCGTTGTCTGCCTGTAATGACAAAATTTCAGACTCAAATGCTTTTACTTTAGATTGTAAGATATTGGTAGATGCACTAGCAACAATTGGTAAAGGTGTAGTTGGAACAACCGGCATTTTCTCTGCCATTTTTATTACGCTCTTTTGTGAGGTCATTTTCTTACCTTTACCCTTTACTACTTGCTTTGGCTTTTGTACGCCGACCAAGGTATTGGTAGGATTGTTGCTTATTTTGTTATCAACAACTACAGTAGCCATGATAGAGTATAATTCATCACAAATTTACCATATATATAATTTTAATTTTAACACATCTTTAAGATGTATTTAAACCTTCCTTCAACAAGGTACTACCTATCTTATATACACTTAAAAGGAGATACAATGCTAACACTACTAGTTGTTTCAAGTAAAACACAATAAAATCAACGAAAGGTAGTAAGCATAATAACATTACATACAAAATTAGCAATATAGATATAGGCACACCAATGTGGAGATAAAAACACGATTCTTCAATTCCAGATACTGCTACATTTGCATTTGCGTCCTCTAACAATAAGCGAACACCATCGATTTCGTAAAAATAAGTCAATGGCCAAATACGTAATTGTTCCAAATAAATAAATGTATCCGTAAAAAACCAGCGAAGCAAAAAAATGAAATGCCATGCAATGGGTAGTTCATTGAATCCTGTTACCAAATTTGGTTCGCTGCATGTGTAATATATGCTGTTTGTAAAGTCAGGTATCTGACAGGTATCACACACAGACTGTGCACATGAAACTTTAGATAAAAATGGAAAATAACTACAAAAACAATCCAAAAATAAAAAGTCCTCGATGTAATTTAAAAAGTCGTAAATTAACCATACATTCATACTTGGTAAGCATAAAGGATTGTACTGGTATACAACTATTAAGTAAACTAAAAATGATACCAGTGGCAATAAAGACGAAATGATAATATTGAACGGTTCTGGTGGATTTCCAATTATAAATTTTGTAGCAACATAATAAAATGTATAAAGGGATAGCACAGAGGTTAGCCCATATCCAACCCTATCAACCTTAGAACCGTATAAAAATTCAGCATCGGTACATTCTTGTTGAAATGGCCACTCCAGAATATATTGTATATCAATCGGCCCAAACAACAGAGCACTCCCAGCTGGTATTTCTCCAGTGTAATTGCCATGAAAGAAATATTCTATATTTTTTATTAATTCGCCAAAATCACGCGTTCCTTCCCATAACCCAACCACATATAAGTTTAAGTCAAAGTGACGGTAACTAGGGTAAACCTCTGAATGGTAATATACCTCTTCATAAGCACCAAAAATAGTTGAAGACGTTGTTGATCCCTTTATATAGCGTATGTTGTACTCCGTGACGTTCTTCCAATACTGTCGAAATTCTGGAACCACTTTCGTTGTGTAATTTTTAGTATAATACGATATTGATACATTAGCAGCATCGAATGCTGAAAATACAAAATTATCTAATAGGGCACAATTTAAACACAATGGTGAATTAGGATTACATTTTAAATCTGTGTAAATTTGTCCAAATAATATTTTACCAGTTTTTGTAACATTAGATTTTACCACTTTTGCTATCCTTTTCAATTGCTTAACTGTTTGATTCGAAAAAACATCTTTGAAACTTGGATATTTTATACTTGATGCAAATTTTGTAAAATTTAACAGCTCAGTAACATTTATATGATTATTTGGAAATATTCCAGTTCTGTTTAAATTGTTGTTGTGTAGAAATTTATTAACATTTTGCATAAGATCTGCTGTATTCACATACAATGTTGCAATTGTATTATTTTTTGCCATTTCTTTCTTCATGTTTTGCATTATATTTTGATGTAGTTCGTTAAATTTAATATGTGAAAAACCCTTTTTAACATTATTTACAAATTCAAAAACATCTATCGGGTTGAAACCTATGGAAGTCAGTTTATGTTTTATGGAAGACTGTGAATCCCCGTTAATAAATGCTTTTATGTAAAAAATGGATAAGCGTGTTACATCAAATCCAAATTTATATTTACGCCACCAATTATAAAACATATCTACCGGAAAAATAGGCATAAATTTATTAATACGTTCACCAATGACTCTATATTCATAACATTTTAAGAGGGTTATTTCTTCCAACGGTGAAATTTTGCCAGTAACGGTACTATATGCATTGACTAATGCATCGCATTCCGATTCACCATCCCACTCATAAACACTTGATATTCTTTTGGCTAAATTGAATGTTTTGGAGTCGTCCGTATTGTTTAGCAACCTTCTGCGTCTTCTTGCTTCAAATGGATCCCAAGACTTCGCAGCATCGGTTGACTTTCTTGAACCTGTCAAATCACCAATAAAATCCATAGTACCTTCAATTGCATCTTTTTTTGGTTTGGCTCTTTGTCTTGATTCCTGCTTAATGGCGGCAGTAGCTTCATTTTGTTTTCTATCTTCTTCAAACTTTTTAGCTTCCTCTTCTTGTTTTTTTTTCTCTTTCTCGCGGATAGGTTTCAAACCCAACGGATCATCGTCTTCGTATATTTCTGTACAATCTAAAACTGGAAATTTACCAAAAATTTCTTTTAATTTGTCTGCCGCATCGCATATCCCAACAATAATTTTTTTTATTAAATCACCAAAGTCTCCTAAAGCGTTTAGTATTATTGCTACAATATTAAGCATCACTTCGCTTATAACTCTAAAAAATTCAACCACAAGACCTTTCTCTCCAAAGAGATCATCCAATATCATGTCTAAATCTTCTTTTAGATTTGATGATTGAAATAATCCCAAGAAACTTATTCCCACCTTTACGACTTTTAAAAACAACATCTTTACAGATTGTATAGTTAACCTAATTTGGTTTAAAATTGTTTTTAAATCTAAGAAAATTTCGTTTTTGTCACTAAATAAATATAAACCATCTATGAACTGAATGACAGTCCTGTAGATTAAATTTATAGCAAATGTTAAAGTATTTTCTAAAATAGTGCTAACATCTATTTTGTATCCCGCGGCAAGTTTGGCAGCAAGGGAACCCCTTCTTGGTTCAACCCCTTCTGGAGTGGGTGCAACCAGTATCGATACTAAATGTTGTATTGTGATTAAATAAGATCCAAATATATCAATAATAGAATACAAAATAAGATTGACACCTTCCCGTTGGTTTCCATTTACAGGCACTAAGGAGCCTGCAAAATTTGATATTGCATATTCTAATTTTTGAAAGTTACATATGTCATGACTAAGGTCTAAGTTTGCAGCATTCCCTGCAAAAATATTTAATAGGTTTCTTACCTGTGTTCGAACTAAATCTCTTAATAGAGTTATACCATTATCTAAAATGTTTCCAAATGTACAGAATGTAGCTTTTGGTGCCTCTAAGTTACAATAAGTAGGTGCAACACCAGTCTTAAGATACTTTAAGTAACCAAAAATCTCTTCAATATCCTGAAACCCTCCAACAGAAAAATAATTTATATTAGGTGCATACTGGCGATCAACCCTTATATCTAATTCAAAATCAATACAAGGGTCTGTGTTATCTGAGTTTGGTAATCTTAGATCTTGAAATATACTTAAAATTCGTACCGCGCCTTCTGTAGCACGTTTTGTGTAAATAAAGAACCACTCAAACAGGTTGATGTTACACCAATTTTCTACCTCGATATTTGTATACGAAACCTTGTAATTATTGCCAAGGAAAGGATCAAATGCTTCCGCACTAGTCAATGTCACTTCTTCATTGTTAGTCGTTACATCAATTTTTCCCTCTTGTGATTTTCCATCTGTAAATGATGTTTGTACTCCATCTACTAAAACAGTATCATCTGTAAGGGTTGTACTTGAAGTAGAAGTCTGTTCAAATGTTGCCGCTTTACTGGGTAAACGATAAGATGATGCACCGAAATACATATTATTATTGTTGTCGTTGATTGATTGTTCTTGGGTTGTGGTTTCAGGTATTAACGGATTTATATCATCACAATTCATTGGGTAATTAGTATCAAGATAACCAGATAGCATTTTTTGTTCAATGTACTTAATGTCTTTTTCAAACAAGATGTCCAACGATGACATAACTCGTAAAAAAACTCTTATGATTTCTGTGATAGGTCTAGTCGTTAGGTAAAGACCAACTTTACCAAAACTAGTTGGTTCAAATAAACCCCAGAAAAAATCACCGGCTCTATCAAAATAAAATAATACATGTTCATTTAAATTTGCTCGGTCGCAATATAAATCAATAGCTTTTGTTTGGTCTATTTTCATTACGTCTACATAACAACGTGGGTTTTTGTCTCGTGAAAACATGGGTCCAACATGGTTTCTTATAATAGGAAAAAAATCACTGTTTCGATCCGGTGTACCACCTTCGAAAATAGAAGGCAATACATCCCACCAAAACGTTAAAAACAATCGATAGGCAACAACAAAAATATTAACAGTTCCTTTGTTAAAACTTTCAAAACTACATGCAAGTGTATTAAACAAATCTACTTCGCCACCACTTTGTTCATAGATTGGCAACCCAGTTTTGGGATTTGTAAGACCAATATCTCTTAAGTTTATATTAAATGGACTTGCGGAGCAGTCTTGATACATGTTTAATATTTTTATTTGACCAGTTTCAAGACATTGTACCGAACATTTACCGTTCACAGCGTTCAAACAGAATGGTTTAGTATTACTACTACTGAAACACCTTTCGATGTAAACATCAGATTCCAACAATTCAATTATACTCCTTGAAAACCAATGAAACAGATAAGCCGTGTATGTGATAAATATATTTACATGAAAAAACGATTTATCAAGGGACCATACGACTCCATAATTTGAAAATGGTATGTCTGGATCAACAGGCAAAAGAGTATGTATTGTTACATTAGTGGCGGTTTCTACACCTCCTAACAACGTGGCAGCTAAATGCGACCCTGTTCTAAATATAAATGGTTCTGGTGGTTCAACTATAAGGTTTGCCCCAATCACATCAAACATTTTATTCATAGTAAACAAAAACCAATTGTCTAATAATGCGGTACTTGAAAATAGGATACCTTCAACGTAGGTAAAAAACCTCGACAGATTAGGATATTTTAAAAATGGTGGTACAATTTGTATAACGGTTTGCCCTAAACAAATAAATGCATTGACGGAATAATCTATTACATGATCTAATTTGGAATCTTGTAAAGGATAAAATAGAATTTCCCAAAGCAAATTGACCTGTTCACACATGCACGTAAAGATAGACGGCACCCAATCATGTAACTCCCGAAACTTACTAACAATCGAAGCAATGTCGAATTTATTCACAAAAAAATTGTTATCCGCCGAAAATCCAGCTGTTGCGCCGGAAAACTTTAAAACACTCGTTAAGAACTCAATAAAGACTTCTGTCCAACCAACAATGTAATCAAAGAAAGTGAACGTAGTTAAGGTGCATTTAGATGCTATAGAAAAACTTCCTATGATTAATTGCCTTAATAAAACAAAGAAAAAATTATAAATCGGTACAATTGCACCCCATAATAATGCCACTGCATGGAGAAAGCTTAATACGAAATTGTTTACAAATGGTGTTACATTACACCTATAAAATGAATCTAATGACATTAAAATAAAAGTGTCATAATTGTATATAAAATATGAGACAGAAGATAAAATAAGAATGAGTATTATCAACGTTGTGCTAGACAATAACGTATTCCATATAATTAAAAAGGCAGTTGGCAATTCTGATATCTTTCGAATCATTTCTAATAGTACATTTACAAATTGTAAAATGTAAGAAGTAATAGCCGATTTTGCTGCTTCTAGTATAACTTTACGTCTGTTTGATGCATCGTTATCAGCAAATAGATTTGTTAAAAGCAACAGAGCAACGAATGATGCGGAAACAACAGCCACCACTATTGATACGGCAGTAGACCATTCCACAAGTATATTATTACTAACAAACGACGCAAAGTTGATATCGACAAGATTCATTCTTTATGATGTGGTAAGGCGGTAAAGCTTTTAAAACAAAGGCTCCTTTAATATATAGGCGCATGGTGAATTTTAAATTAAACAAACATTAGATGGTATTTTATTTTTATTGTTGATTATGTCAAATACAATATATCTTGACAATATAAACTTGATGTGGTCCATTTTTACAATAAAATCCCAAAACAAGCGAACATTTATAATCCTAGTCCGCAAAATAGTAAGCTGTTTTAAATTTTTACAATTCTCTATACAAGTAAAATCAAATGCACTTCCACTAATTATGTCGATGTTTTCAAGGTTTTTTAACGTTGATAAATATTTATATTCTTTATTTGAATGCATGACATGGCACATCGTTAATTCACGTAAATCTTTTAACCTAGATAATAATTGCATTGTTCCAACATTGAATTCAATAAATTTTGCTTGAAAAACTGTTATATGTTTACTTACATGTGCCATAACTGTATTTAATTGATGTGTATTTAGTTGGCAAAAATCTAAATTAATATGTTTTAATTTTTGGAATTGTTGTACCATTGTAGTTATAAACGCATTGTCTCTACATGGGAAATTGAGAAATTGTAGTTTTCTTATATATTTTTTTAAATTATTTGATGCAAGCGACCATATGTATAAAGAATAATCACTTTCAAAAAACGACTTGTGGAAAGATATAGACAACAATTTTAAACGAATCCGTGATAATATGGAAAATATATTATTACTAAACCTTTGAGTGTTGGATAAAATATACATTTTTGGCAAGTATAAATACTTCAAGCTACAGTTAGGAGATGCACAACTGTCTAAATAGTCTTCGAGCAAGTCTAAGCGTACAAAAGGGGTCCTTAGTAAATTCAAATGCTTTATATTTCGTAGGCTCGAAAAATGATTAACATTTTTATAAGGACTTATACTGGATAACCATGTGTGTTCTAGTTTCAAAAATGATATTAGATGTCCATATTTTATAAAAAAACTAGGGTGTAAATGCTTTACATGTATTAGATTAATATTACGCCATAACATTTTACATAAAAGTAGACTTTTAAAATATTTATTAATTGGTTCTATCTTTGTCAAGCGTTCTTTAGGTGTTAAAAACAAAAATAAATGTATTAAAACTTCATCGCATGGTAATTCTACTACGAACACTCCCCTTTTTCGTTTTGTCATATACGACCTGATGACTACCTCAAGAGAACAACGCTATGACAAAGATAGAACCAATTAATAAATATTTTAAAAGTCTACTTTTATG
>MDTB01202057.1_pt1 | contig 10632 bp, 10 predicted proteins | sample 811161 | NCBI WGS metagenome assembly MDTB01 (sample SAMN05326650, study PRJNA326480) | marine metagenome | isolation source: seawater | place: Mediterranean Sea | collected 2009
ATGAGAGACTTCTTTTCTTCAAGTTTATATACAAGAACTGCAGAATCATATGGTAATTCATTATGAGTAAGCTCTACAATAACTCCTCGTATAATTTCTTGCATAAGTATTTTTCTATTGTTGCTAGAACTGATTTTTTTTCTAGTTCGAGGCTCGAGACTTTCAAGTATATTTCTAATTTTCTGAAGCAGCTGATTCAATCCTTGCTTTGATTTGATTGATATAAAAAATGTATCGATTTTAAACTTATCATCGATTTTATTTTTTATTTTTTGTAAATCACTAAGATCATCTTTTGCTAAATCAATTTTATTTATAACCAACATAATATGAGTTGTCGGTGAAACAAGTTTAATAATTGACTCTTCGTAATTCAAATCTTTATTATTAATATCTAACATTATTATAATTATATCTATTGAATCTAGTGTTTTAATAAAAGAGTTTTTCATTGATTCTGATAGAAGATCATTATTGATTAAAGATGTTCCTGGGGTATCAATTATATTAATATTAAAATCATCAATGTTAATTGTATTTGATAAATTAATTCTTGTAGTTTGTAATTTGTTGCTTTCAGTTGTAATATACTTATTAGCCAAATAATTCACAAAACTTGATTTTCCTGTATTACTTTGTCCAACAATTGATATGTTATATTTTTTTTTCATTATTAATTTTATCTAAAAATAGTTGAGAGACATCTTGTTGACCGGACTGAACAGTGTCGGCTATCACAGATTCTGATGATGCATATATTGATAAAGAGCAAGAAATTTTAAATTTAGGATTATGTGCAGATCCGCCAATCTTAGTAGTAGAATAATTAGGTAAAGGCTCTCCAATAGATTGCATATGTTCCTGGAGTAAAGTCTTTGGATCTTTCTTGCCTACAACTTTTATACTATTTAAAAATTTACGAAATATATTTAAGATAATTTTCTCGCAATTAAAGTAATTACTATCTAAAAATATTGCTCCTATTAAAGACTCCATTAGATCTGCTGATAAAGATTCTCTTAGAGAATTATTAGAAGATAAATCAAGATTATTAGATCTTAATAAATCTAATAATTGAAGATCCAATGATAGTTTTGAAATAGTGTTTTTGCTCACAATAGATTGTTTTTCTCTTGAGAGATATCCTTCTTGGTGATGAGGAAATTTATCAAATAAATATTTACTTATAACAAGCTGTAAAACAGCATCTCCTAAAAATTCCAATCTTTCATAATTATTTTTTGAGATACTTTTATGAGTTATAGCTTCCAGAAGTAAGTCTGTATTAATGAAAGTGTAGTTTAATTTATTTGATATAAGTTCTTGAGCTTTATTTAGTTTAGTTTTGCTATCTAACATTTTAGTTTATTTTTGTACCAAATCTGTCAACAATAGAATATGAACCATTTGGATTAAAATGCATCCATATTAAAAAAGCTTTACCTATCAAATGGCTTTCGGGTACGGGCCCCCAGTATCTACTATCATTACTATTATCTCTATTATCACCTAAAACAAAATAGGTTTTTTCAGGAACTTTATAGCTGAAGCTCTGATCTCTAGAGTCATTTTTCATAATCAAATATTGAGAGGAGTTGTTATTTTCATTGAATAAAAAATTATCTGATAAATCTATGCTGGATAAATTTTTATTTTCGGTCTTTATTAATTGAAATTTCTGACCATTTATAAAAATTTGCTTATCAATATATTCAATATAGTCACCAGGTAAGGCCACAACTCTTTTGATGTAATTTATTTTTCTATCTTGTGGATATTGGAAAACTATTACATCACCATAATTAGGCTGGTTATGATTAATAATTTTTGTATTTGACAGGGGAAGTCTTACGCCATATTCATATTTTTTTACAAGGATGAAATCACCTACAACCAAATTTGGTAACATTGATCCTGACGGGATTCTGTAAGGTTCAATTAAGAATGATCTAAATATCAAAACGAATGCAAGTATTGGGAAAAGAGATGCTAAAAAATCTATAAAAAAATTGTTTCGTATCCATCCATTAGATACCTTTGAAGCTAAATATAGTATTCCTGAGATAAAAGTAATTAAAATTAGTAAAAAGGTAAAATCCATAGTTATTTCTTTGGCATCATAAATTCATAAAAAGCTTCTTTAGGTATATCTACATTACCAATTTTTTTCATTTTTTTCTTCCCTTCTTTTTGCTTTTTTAAGAGTTTCATCTTTCTGGTAACATCCCCACCATAGAGCTTAGCTGTAACATCTTTACGAAAACCCCTTACAGAAGTACTTGCTAAAACTTTGGAGCCAACACATCCTTGGATAGATATCTCAAACATTTGCCTTGGGATTAACCCTTTTAAGTTCTCTATTAACTCTCTGGCTCTCTTATCTGAATTTCCTTTATGTAAAATTTGAGAGAGAGCATCAACTTTTTTCTTATTAACGAGAATATCTAACTTAATCATCTGACTTTCGACATAATCAATAATCGTATAATCATACGAGGCATACCCTCTTGTACAGGATTTAAGCTTATCAAAAAAGTCATATATTATTTCAGAAAGCGGGATTTTGAAAGAAATTTCAACAGAATTTGTTCGATACTGTAAATTAGATTGTGATCCTCTTTTTTTAACGCATAACTCAATAATTGGACCTAGATATTCTGAAGGTGTAATTATATTAATTTGTGCTATTGGTTCAAGGAACCTCTTTATCTTATTATCGTCAGGCAAATCTTTTGGGCTCTTAACTTCTATGATATCTCCACTTTTAATTTCAACTTTATAGGTCACGGATGGAACAGTCATTAGAAAATCCAAACTATGTTCACGAGATAATCTTTCACGTACTATCTCCATATGTAATAAGCCAAGAAATCCACATCTAAAACCATGACCTAATGAATCGGAGTTTTCAGGTTCATATGTAAATGAATTATCATTTAAAGACAGTTTGTCTAATGCTTTTTTAGATTCTTGATAATTTTTTGCATCAATCGGATAAAATCCAGAAAAAACCCTTGGTTGTATATGTTGAAACCCAGGCAAAGGTTTTGGATTTGATGCTTTGCTATCTGTGATTGTATCCCCAACAGGCGCAGCATCAAGTGTTTTTATTGAAGCTATTATAAAACCAACATCGCCTGAATCAAGTTTATCCAGATAGTTTAATTTTGGTGTAAAGTTTCCAACTTTATCTATTAAAAATTCTTTACCATTAGATAAAATCTTTATTTTTTGTTTTGGATTTATACTGCCACTAATAACCTTAACTAACACTACAACACCTAAATAGTTATCAAACCAAGAATCTATGATAAAAGCTTTTGAATATTCATCTTTTGATTCATTTGGAGGAGGCGTATCAGTTATAACCTTATCTAATATCTTGTCGACACCAGCTCCCGTCTTAGCGCTTACTTCAATTATGTCATCCTCAGTAACGCCTAAAAAATCAACTAAATCTTGGGTAACAGTTGGAATATCTGCAGAAGGAAGATCAATCTTATTAATTATTGGTATTATTTTTAGTCCTAATTCTTTAGCTAAATTAGTATGAGCAATGCTTTGTGCCTCTATGCCTTGAGTAGCATCTACAACTAACAAGGCACTATCACATGCCGATAGGGATCTGGAGACTTCATAAGAAAAATCAACATGTCCGGGTGTATCAATAATATTAATTGTATAATTTTTTGAGCTAGACTTATACTCCAAGGAGACCGTTTGTGCTTTTATAGTTATACCTCTCTCCCTTTCTAAATCCATAGAATCTAGAACTTGATCTTGCATGTCCCTAGAAGATAATGAACCATATTTTTCAATTAGCCTATCGGCTAAAGTTGATTTTCCATGGTCTATGTGTGCGATTATTGATATATTACGAATGTTTTTCATGTCCCCTATATAATAGCGAACAAATAACAAACATCAATCATTTAGAAATTTTTATTGCCAAATATACTGGTGATGAGTTTCTATATACAAGAAGGTTAGCTAATGTGTTTTCTTTTAAGCTCTTTATTTTTTTCTCGAAATCTTTAACATTAAATATTGGATTATTATTAATATGAGTAATCACATCATTAATTTGAATTTTTGAATTGTTAAGTTGTTGCGCTGATATTTTATCAACTTTCACTCCACCATAAATATTAAGATTCTTTTTTGTTTTTTCATCTATATCACTTACAGTTAAACCAGAGACCATCTTATTATCCACAGACTTTTCTCTCATAGTAGCTATCTCTGAGTCTTCGGGTAATTCTTCTATAACTATATTTTTATAAATAATAGATTTATTACGTAATATCTTAACTCTTATGGATTTATCAACTTCAGTTACTCCTACTAAAAGAGGTAGATCTTTTGATTTATTAATATCTATATTATTGAAAGCTAAAATAACATCTCCTTGTTTTAAACCAGATTTTTGAGCAGGACTTTTATCTAATATTTTAGCTATAACCGCGCCTCTAGGCTTATCTAATCCAAAACTTACCGCTAGGTCTTTATCAACTTCTTGGATATAGACTCCGAGCCACCCTCTTTTTACTTTTCCATCATTTTTCAACTGCTTATATACAGAAGATAGAGTTTCGGCAGGTATTGCAAAGGAAACACCCATAAATCCTCCAGATCTCGTATAGATCTGAGCATTTACTCCTACAACATCACCATCTAGATTAAATAATGGACCGCCCGAATTACCAGGATTAATAGCTACATCGGTTTGTATGTATGGAACATAACTCTCGTTTGGTAGATTTCTTTTTTTACCACTGACTATTCCTGCTGTAACAGTATGATCAAAGCCAAATGGAGATCCAATAGCTAAAACCCATTCTCCTAACTTCAAATCATCGGATGTACCTATTTTTACAGTAGGCAAATTACTTGCATCAACTTTTAAAAGTGCTAGATCACTTCTCTTGTCTGAGCCTACTAGTTTTGCTGATAGTTCAGTTTGATCACTTAATGTAACCATGATTTCATCAGCATTAGAGATAACATGATTATTTGTCATGATATAGCCATCATTTGTTAAAATAAATCCTGATCCAAAGCTCGGAGCTTTTCTTGAACCTCGAGGAGCATTTTGTTCTTCATCGAAGAATTTATCAAAAAAAGGTTTAAATTCATCTGGTAAGTCTGGGATATTAGGATTCATAGACGGGCTATTTGAAATAGTTTTTTTAGCATGAACTATGACAACAGCAGGAATATTTTTTTCTACAACCTCAGTAAAATTCGGGTATGAAGTATCAGAGTAAGAAACATTGGGTATAACCAAATAAATTACTATTGCGATCCCTATAACTGCATATTTTTTAATGTAAGATATATTCATTTACATTCTATAATATCAGATGCAAGATCATTATCGTTAATATTTTTGCAATCTTCGATGTCTGTCGAAACATTTTTTGATGGTTGCATAGATTCATTAATAATATTTGTTTCAGAATACTGTATATCTTTTGTTAAAAAGGTATCCATGATAAATAAAGTAAAGATACCGAATATAAAAGCGCTAGCTACTCGAAGCACATAAGTTTTTATATGTGACTTTTGAGTAGAAAGTATTTTTGACATGACTCTCTCTGAAAAGTCTTTTGATATATATGATGGATACTCATTTTTTAATATTGCTTTTAAATATCCTTTTTTCTCTATATCTTTAATATTATTAGTCATCTTGTATACTCTTTTCTATTTCTTGAAGTAATAAATCTCTTGCTCTATGTAATCTAGATCTAACAGTTCCTAATGGTAATTTAGCTTTCTTGGCAATCTCATCATAAGTTAAATCGTCAATATCTCTATATTTAATCATTAATTTTAGATCCCGTGGAAGGTCTTCATATATTTTACCAATTTTATCAGCAATATTCTCCATATTATAAGCATTATATGGGGTTTCTTGAGATATAATACTTTCTTGCTCTTTTAGACAAGAATTTTCTGAAATAGTTTCTTTTTCTCTCTGTTTTTCTTTTGAATTAATATAATTTAATGAGCAGTTGATAGAAATTCTATGTAACCAAGAATAAAATTTACTATCATATCTAAATTTATCTAGAGAATTATAAGCCCTTACAAAAGATTCTTGAGCAACTTCTTCGGCATCATGATAGTTTTTAGTATATTTGTAACATAAATTGATAATGCGTGATTGATATTTTTTAATGATCAATTCGTACTTAGAAGCATCGCCTGAGATTACATTCTGAATTATTTCACTATCATCATCTTTCATTATAAGCCTCAAAAAACACTGCTTTTTTTACAAAGTACCTTATAAATGGTATTTTACTACATATGGAAAAGTTTAAAAATACAGATGTGTTAATTGTTGGCTCGGGTATTGCAGGCCTGAGTACAGCACTTCAATTGCCCAATAATCATAAGATACTATTAATAACAAAAGGTCAGATTAATGAATGTTCAACATCATGGGCTCAAGGAGGAATTGCATCAGTAACATCTAAAAGCGATTCTTTTGAAAAACATTTAGATGATACTTTAGCTAATGGTCATGGAATTATAAATGAAAATGTAGCAAAAAAAATAATCAAAGAAGGCCCATCATGTATTGAATGGCTAATAAAGATAGGTGTACCTTTTACAAAAAATAGTAAGAATGAGATCTCCTTAACTTTAGAGGCAGCTCATAGCGAAAGAAGAATAGTGCATATTGATGATAAGACTGGTTCAGTTGTACACAAGCAGTTATATGAGAAGGTTTTGGCTAAAAAAAATATTGAAGTCTTACACGGACATCAAGTAATAGATATTATTTCAAAAAGTGAAATTGTAGATAACAATAAATGCATAGGAGCTTATGTATTTGATAAGAAAAAGAATAATATACATACAATTAGTGCTAAAAGTGTCGTATTAGCTACTGGCGGTGCCAGTAAAATATACCAGTTTACATCTAACCCTTATACATCCACTGGTGATGGTATAGCAGTATCATGGCGAGCTGGATGCAGAATTAGCAATATGGAGTTTATACAATTTCATCCAACCTGTTTGTACCATCCTGATATTAAGTCTTTTCTTATTTCAGAATCTTTAAGAGGCGAAGGTGGAAAACTATATACACCTGATAAAAAAAGATTCATGAATAATTATGATAAAAGAGGTGAACTGGCGCCACGTGACGTTGTTGCAAGAGCAATAGATAACGAAATGAAACAAAATGGATATTCAAATGTATATTTAGATATTAGTCACAAACCTTCTGATTTTATAAAGAAAAGGTTTCCAAAAATATTTAATAAGTGTTTAAGTGTTAATATTGATATAACAAAAGAATGGATACCTGTAGTTCCAGCTTCACATTATACCTGCGGAGGAGTGGAGACAGATATATCTGGAAGAACTAATATGCAAAACTTGTATGTGATAGGTGAATCATCACATACTGGTTTTCATGGTGCCAATAGATTAGCAAGTAATTCTTTATTAGAGTGTTTAGTGATGGCTAAGAATTGCGCAAAAACAATCACAGATGCAAAAATAGAATTGAGTCATAATAACATTGATCTACCTCAATGGGATGATAGTCTATCCACTGAATCAAAAGAAAGATTTGCAATTAGTCACAATTGGGATGAACTAAGAAAAATCATGTGGAATTATGTTGGTATAGTAAGATCAAACAAAAGATTAGAAATCGCAAAAGAAAAAATAGGATTGATAGAAAAAGAAATGAATGATTATTATTATAAATATAACATAACTTCTGATATGTTAGAACTTAGAAATATAATACATGTTTCAAAACTCATTATTAAATCAGCATTAGAAAGGAAAGAAAGTAGAGGCTTACATTATTCTATAGATTACCCAAATATCAATATGAAGTTTAATAAGAATACATATATTGATGGAAGAGAAAATGAATACTATTTGAAACTTGTCAAATTTAAAGTTTGAATATAGTTTTTCTATAATATCGAAGTTCATCTATAGAATCTCTTATATCATCTAGAGCTCTATGATTCGAATTTTTTTGAAAGTTATCTATATCTTCGAAATACCATCGTTTTCCTAGTTCCCTAATTGATGAAACATCTATATTTCTATAATGACAAAATTCTTCAAGCCTAGGCATACATCGTGCTAGAAATCTTCTATCTTGGCAGATAGTATTACCGCAAAGTGGAGACTGAGATTTATGAGCAAACTGTTCAAGAAATTTAATTGTTTCATTTTCAGCTTTGCTCTCATTAATTGTACTCTCTAGGACTCTTTCAATGAGGCCGCTTTTACCATGTTGTCTTGTATTCCATTCATCCATATTGCTCATAACTTCATTAGGCTGGTGAATTACTAAGTTAGGTCCTTCTGCAAGAATATTTAGATTTTTATCAGTCACAATACTGGCAATCTCAATAATATAATCTCTCTGAGTGTCTAACCCTGTCATTTCAAGGTCAATCCAAATTAAGTTGCTTTTATCTTTCATCGTCATAGAGTAGTATAATTATAGAACAATGTAAAATTTACAATAATTTATTATGATTAATTTATTAGCTTTTTTAATAATCGCGTACATAACATTAAGAGTCTTACTTGATATATATCAAATTTACTATATCAAGAATGCCAATGCATCTGATGCTGATCTTAAATTATTTTCTATAGATATAGATTATTTTAAAAGATCAAACTCATACAATATCTCAAAACTATTTTTATCTATTATTAATGTATTAATCACAGGAATAATTTTATCCTACTTTGTCCTTTTAGGTGGGATACAAGACTTTAATAATAATATAGAGAAATTAAATATTACATATCTAAATCAAGAACTCGCTATTGTTATATTTTTTGTAGTATTTATGACAGTTATTAATATGCCAATAGGATTATATAAAACTTTCTATATTGAGGAAAAGTTTGGATTCAATAAAAGCAGCCTAAGTCTTTATATTAAAGATTCTCTATTATCATTAATTCTTGGAGTTGTTATAGTCTCAATATTGTTCTCTGCACTTAATGTTTTATTTATCTCATATCCAGATTATTGGTGGTTTTATATTTGGTTGTTATATATTTTATTTAATATATTTATTTTATATGCTTATCCAATTTTTATAGCTCCATTGTTTAATGAATTTAAGAAGCTTTCTGATAAATCTATTATAGAAGTTGTGAATAGCATATCAAAAAAAACTAATTTTAATGTTTCAAATATATATGTAATGGATGGCTCCAAAAGATCGGCTCATTCAAATGCATACTTCACTGGATTTCATAAAAGTAAAAGAATTGTTTTTTTTGATACGTTGCTATCAATGTTAACACCAAATGAAATTGAAGCTGTTCTTGCTCACGAAATTGGGCACTATAAAAAGAATCATATTTTAAAGTCTATGCTAATGAGTCTAGTTTTTAGTTTTCTAGCTTTTTATTTTATGTATAACATCACATTGATTGATTCTTTCTTTTATGAATTAAATATAAACCCTAGTTCACCTGGTCAACTCATAATATTCTTTAGTCTTATCTTGCCCTCTGTATTATTTTTTTTAAACCCCTTTTTTTCATCATTATCAAGAAAAAATGAGTTTGAAGCAGATAATTATGCTAAAGATTTTAGTAATAAAGATGATCTAATTTCTTCTTTAAAAAAATTGTATAAAGAGAATTTAACTATACTTAAAACTAGTCCACTATATTCGAGTATATATAATAGTCACCCTACTGTATTTGAGAGGATAAATAATTTAAAATCATAGAATGAAAAAAGGAACAGATTTATCTAACAAAAAATGTATTCCCTGTGAAGGTGGCGTTGATGCTTTAAATAAGGATCAAGCAATACAATTATTGACGAAATTAGATGAGAAATGGATCTTAGCTGACAATTATAAAAGTATATCAAAAGATTTTAAATTTAAAGATCATTATGAAGTAATTTCTGCTATCAATCTAATAGCATGGATTTCTCATAAAGAAGATCATCATCCTGAAATTACTTTTGGATATAGTAATTTAACTATAAAATTCTTTACTTATGCTATTGATGGTTTATCAGAAAATGATTTTATATGTGCGGCTAAAATTGATAAAACAATGAAATATTAAAGCTCCTTTCTCTCATTAAAAGCATGAGATATAGTATCGCTATCTAGATAACCAAGTTCACCATTAAGAGGTATACCAAAAGCTATCCTTGAAATTTTAATATTATGCTTATTAGAAAGTTGTTGGACATAATGAGAAGTTGCCTCACCCTCTATGGTTGTACTTGTAGCTAGAATTAATTCATTAATATTGCCCTGTTCCAATCTAGCTTCTAAACGTTTGATACCAATTTCATCAGGACCTCTTCCATCTAGAGGAGAAAGATTGCCATCTAAAACAAAGTAATATCCCTTATAATCAGTGCTAGAGTCAATTGTGTATACATCAGCAGGTGATTCGGTAACACATATTTTAGATGGATCTCTATTCTCAGAAATACATATATGACAATCATTATTACCGGCCTGCTTTTCAACATCCTCGCTATCTAAATATATCCCGCAAATTTTGCAATTAGATACCATTGATGTGACATTCAATAATTTTTGAGATAAATGTATCGTTTTTTCAGAGTTAGTTCTCATAAGCTTA
>MDTB01161926.1_pt1 | contig 10631 bp, 10 predicted proteins | sample 811161 | NCBI WGS metagenome assembly MDTB01 (sample SAMN05326650, study PRJNA326480) | marine metagenome | isolation source: seawater | place: Mediterranean Sea | collected 2009
GTTCAAGTCCGGCCTCGGGTACCATCATGCAAGTAATCCTTACTTAGTCTTAATTAAAGTATTCAAAATTTTTCTTAAGCAAGTCTCTGGTTGCTTCAATATAAGTTAAAAATAAACATATATTTAATAATTTTCATAAATTTGAATGATATAATGATTCATCTTTAGATTTATATTTTTATAAATAAATCAATTAGGTAAAGATTTTTATGAATCAAATAGATTATTTAGATGACCGTAATGAAGAAATTGATTTAATTGATGTATTAAAAATCTTATGGTCAAAAAGGTTAGTTGTAATTCTTATTACATCCTTATTTTCATTAAGCTCAATTCTTTATGCACTGAGTATTCAAGATATCTATACTTCACATGCAAAACTGTATCCAGCATCTAATACAAAAAATAAACAAAACATATCCAGTCAATTAAGCGGATTAGCTGGATTGGCCGGTATAAGCATGCCTGATGATAATTCTTTTAAGTCAATAGAAGGAATAGAGTACGCTAAATCATTTAAGTTTTTTAAAGAATTATCAAGCACTATCGACCTTTTGCCTGGTCTTATGGCTGCCAAAAGATGGGATCCTGAAAAAAATATCATTATTTATGATGATGCTTTGTTCAACATAAAAAATAATGAATGGTTAATACCTCGGCCATCTGAACTTCAATCTTATAGAGCTTTTTCAAGTATATTCTCAATAAATCAAGATGCAAAGACATCCTTGATAACTATGCAGATAGATCATATTTCACCTTATGTTGCAAAAGCATGGCTTGATAAAGTTATACTGTTGTTAAATAAAAACGCTAGAAACCTTGACAAAAATTCTGCACAAAAAGCTTTAGATTTTTTAACTCAACAATTTACCAAAAATAATATTAATGAAATAAAGGAACAACTGGCTTCATCAATGCAGCAACAAATTCAAACCCTTGTTCTTATAGAAGCTGAGAAAGAATATCTTTTTAAAATTTTAGAGCCTCCCTATGTTCCAGATCTTAAAACAAAACCCAACAGATCTTATATTGTTTTAATTTTGAGTGTGATTGGTATGTTTGTTTCATTTTTTATATCTTTGTCAATGCATTATTTGCAAAATAAATCTATTAAAATCTAACAAAAATTATAATGTTTTTAAATGTAGTCTTTTAAAAGCGCTTATTAAATGAGGGCATAAGAATATTTTCACATATTATGAAAAACACAAATATCAAAAAAATCAAAGCATTGTCTTTTAATGATAGTAATGATGTTATTGAGTCCTTATATAAAAAATATCTTTTTAAACCAGAGCCTGAATCAACTGGATTTGATTTCAAAGGGCTTTTAAATGACAAGTTAATTGGCAAAGGCTGTATTGTTTCATCTTTTGGGGTTGAAAGCGCTGTTGCTCTTCATTACTGTTTGAATTTAAATCCAAACTTGAAAGTGGTTTTTATTGATACAAAAAGACACTTTCAGGAAACGCATGAATACAAAGATCAATTAAAAGAAATTCTTCAATTTGATTTAATTACAGTATCACCAGATGATTTTGATCTTAACAAAGAAGATAAAAATAATAATCTGTTTCGTAAAAATCCAGATGCATGCTGTGAAATAAGAAAGAATTTACCATTAAGAGAGGCATTAAAAAATTTTGATTTTTGGGTTTCTGGAAGAAAAAGATATCAATCTAGCTTTAGGTCAACACTTTCAATTATGGAAAGGGATAATAGACTGCTAAAAATAAACCCTATGGCAATGTGGTCAGAAGTAGAAGTAAAAGATTATAGGCTCTTGCACAATCTTCCCAATCACCCCTTGTATAAAAAAAATTATTTATCTATTGGATGTGAATGTTGCACAAGACCAGTTAAAGATGGTGAAGATGCTAGAGCTGGAAGATGGGATCATATCCCAAAAAAGACTGAATGTGGTATTCATTTTTCTAAATCTGGAAAAATAGTAAGAAACAAAATTGAAAAGGACTAAAATAGTATATGAATAAAATTGATTTTAAAAGTCATGAGAACATAAAAATAGCAGTCATTGGTCTTGGTTATGTTGGTCTGCCTTTGGCAGTAGAGTTTTCAAAAATATTTTCTGTTATTGGATTTGATATCAATGAAGTTAGAGTTAAAGAGTTAAATAATGGATTTGATCGAACTAGTGAAGTTGAAAAGGATTTTTTAGATAGCAGTTACTCAATAAAATTTTCAACTAATGAAGAAGATTTAAAAAATATTGATTTATATATCGTAACTGTCCCAACTCCAATAAATGAAAACAAATCGCCAGATTTAAGTCCTCTAGAGAATGCATCATCTTTAATTGGAAAATATATTTCTGAGGGAGATACAGTAGTTTATGAATCCACAGTTTATCCTGGAGCCACTGAAGAAATATGCATTCCAATTATTGAAAAAATATCAAACCTCAAGTTCAATAAAGACTTTTTTGTTGGCTATTCACCTGAAAGAATTAATCCAGGAGATAATGTTCATAAACTTCCAGATATAAAAAAAATAGTCAGTGGAAGTACCATATTAGTTACTGACCTTTTAGCAGAAATATATGGAGTTATAATAAAAGCTGGCATTCATAAGGTTTATGACATAAGGGTAGCAGAGGCTGCAAAAGTTATTGAAAATACACAAAGAGACGTAAATATAGCTCTTATTAATGAGTTATCAAAAATATTTAACATAATGGGTATAGATACAAAATCTGTGCTTGATGCTGCTGGAACAAAATGGAATTTTTTAAAATTTGAACCTGGCCTTGTTGGCGGACATTGTATAGGAGTTGATCCATATTATTTAACTCATAAAGCTCAAGAAATTGGATATAAGCCTGAAATAATTTTAGCTGGAAGAAGACTAAATGATAGCATGGGAGACTATGTTGCCTCTATAACAACCAAGGCTATAAAAGAAAAATTTTCTTCTTTAAAAAAGATTAAAGTGTTAATCATGGGAATTACTTTTAAAGAGAACTGTCCTGATATTCGCAATACTAAAATTATAGACATAGTAGGCTCTCTAAAGACTCAAAATGTAATAGTTGATATTTATGATCCTTTGGCAGATGCAAATGAAGTATATGATGAGTATAAAATAAAATTAATTGATAAGCCTTTAATTGGAGAGTATCAGGGAATTATAATTGGCGTGAAACATGAGATTTTTAAAAAAAATGGCCTAGATCATATAGTTAATTATGGGGTTGAGGATTGTTTAATATATGATCTTAAAAATACTTTTGATGATTCAAGAGTTAACATGAGATTATAAAAATTATGAATGATTCTAAAACCAAAACTATACTTATCACTGGCTCAGCCGGTTTCATAGGATTTCATCTTGCAAGCCTCTTATTGGAATCTAACTGGCGTGTAATAGGATTAGATGCCATAACAGATTATTACGATACTGGTTTAAAAAAAGATAGACACAATATTCTAAGTAAAAACAAAAATTTTGTGCCTGTTGAAGATTGTCTTCAATCTGAGAAAGCTATTGCTAATATATTTAGCACCTATAGGCCAGAAGTAATCATTCATCTTGCTGCTCAAGCTGGTGTTAGATACTCAATAGATAGTCCTAAAAGCTATGTTGATGCAAATTTAGTTGGCACATTTAATGTGCTTGAGGCAGCTAGAAATAATCAAATCAAGCACTTGTTATTTGCATCAACCTCATCTGTTTATGGTTCTAACAAAGAAATGCCTTTTCATGAATTGCAAAAGTCTGATAATCAAATGTCTTTTTATGCTGCAACAAAAAAGGCAAATGAGGTGATGCTGCATTCATACTCACATATTTTTAACATACCAACTACTATTTTTAGATTTTTTACTGTTTATGGCCCATGGGGAAGACCAGATATGGCGCTTTTTAAATTCACAAAAGCAATAATAAAAAATCAAAGCATTGATGTTTATAACTATGGAAAAATGAAAAGAGATTTCACTTATGTTGCCGACTTAGTTAAAGCCATAGAGCTATTAATTAAAGAAATACCAGAACAACCCAGCCTCAGATCGGACTCTAGATCCATTAAGGTTGATAGTATTTCAGATGTGGCACCATATAGAATTGTTAATATAGGTAATTCTAATCCTACTAATTTAATGGATTATATTTCTGCACTTGAAAAAGCTTTAAAAAAAGAGGCAAAAAAAAATTTTTTAGCTATTCAGCCTGGAGATGTTCCGGCAACATGGGCTAATACTACTCTATTAAAAGACCTTACTGGTTTTACTCCATCAACAAGTGTAGAAGATGGTGTCAAAAAGTTTGTAAGCTGGTATTTAGATTATTATAAAAATGACTTGTAAGAAGATGAAATCAGAAGAAAAGCTAAATAGAATTTTAAATAATACTTTAGATGAACCTTTTTTGATAGCTGAGATTGGTCAGTCTCATGATGGTAGTTTGGGTCAGGCAATGCATATGATTGAATCTTCAGCAGAAAATGGAGCAGATGCAGTTAAGTTTCAAACACACATTGCTGAAGAGGAAAGTTCAAAATATGATGAATTTAGGGTAAGAACCTTTCCGCAAGATGATACAAGATATGATTATTGGAAGCGAATAGAGTTTAATCAAAAAGAATGGATCATGCTATCAAAGCACGCAAAAGATAATGGTATTTTATTTTTGAGTTCACCTTTCTCTATAAAGTCTGTAGATATTTTAGAAAAGTGCAATATTTCTGCATGGAAAATTGCATCAGGCGAACTTGGAAACTTGCCAATGATTGAAAAAATTCTTGAAACCAAGAAACCTATGTTGATTTCAACTGGTATGTCTTCTTGGAAAGAGATAGATGATATTTATGAAATTTCTAATGGAAGAAAGAGAGCGATTTTTCAATGTACAACAGAATATCCATCTTCACCATTAACACTAGGCCTAAACAATATTAAAAATTTAAAAGATCGTTATAAAGACGTTGTAATAGGATTATCTGACCATAGTGGTGAAATATATCCTTCTATAGCAGCTTTTACCTTAGGTGCCAGGATATTTGAAGTTCATGTAACTTGGACTAAAGATATGTTTGGACCAGATGTCTCAGCATCCTTAGATTTTGATCAACTCAATTTATTATCAGAAAGTTTAAGAAATTTATCTTTAGCAATAAATAATCCAGTTGATAAAGACCGTATAAGTAATGAAAAGTCATCATTAAGTAAATTATTTGGAAGAGGAATATATGCTAAGAAAGATATTAAAAAAGGAAAAAAAATATCGTTTAATGATTTGTCTTTTCTTAAACCCAAAAAAGGGGTTTCAGCAGAAAATTATCATAAAATAATTGGATTAAATACTAAAAAGGCTATAAAGAAAGGCGAGCCTATAATATGGGGAGACTTAACTTGAATAAAAGAAAAATCTGTGTAGTAGTAGCAAGTAGAGCTAATTATGGAAGGATTCGCTCAATGATGAGGGCTATTAATTCTAATCCAGAGCTTGAGCTTCAATTAATTGTTGGAGCATCTGCTCTTTTATATAGATTTGGAAGTGTTGTTGATCTAATTGAAGAAGATGGTTTTAAGATTGCATCAAAGATATACACTGTTGTTGAGGGTGAAACACCAACAACCATGGGCAAGTCAGTTGGATTGTCAATAATTGAGCTAACTACTCAATTTGAAAACCTTAAACCAGATATTGTCCTGACAGTAGCTGATAGATATGAAACAATGGCTACTGCAATTGCAGCATCATATATGAATATTCCACTTGCTCATACTCAAGGTGGTGAGTTAACAGGTTCTATAGATGAAAGTGTTAGACATTCCATTACCAAACTTGCCCATATACATTTTCCTGCTACAGAAATTTCTAAAGAAAGATTAATTAAAATGGGCGAAAATCCAAAATATATATTTAATCATGGTTGTCCAGCAATGGATGAAATAGCTGATTTAGATTTAAAAATTCATAAAGATTTCTTTAGTCAAACTGGAGGTTCTGGTGACGAAATAGACACCTCAAAACAATATATTGCAGTTTTGCAACACCCGGTGACAACAGAATATGAAATAAATACAGATGCAATAGAAGAAACTATTGAAGCAATTAAGAAATTAAAGATGCAAACAGTGTGGTTATGGCCAAATATTGATGCAGGATCAGATGAAATTTCTAAAAGATTGAGGATACTTAAATCTCAATCAAAAGATTTTCCATTAAGATTATATAGGAATTTTAAAATTCCAGATTATGCACGTTTACTATATAATTCTGCATGTTTAGTTGGTAATTCTTCAAGCGGCATTAGAGAGTCAGCATTTTTAGGAGTTCCCTCAGTAAATATAGGAAATAGACAAATCGGGAGAGAAAGAGGCTCTAATGTTATAGACGTTGACAATAAAAGCTCAGATATATTTAATGCCATTCAAATACAAATAAATACAGGAAAATTTGAAAGAGATTTTAGATTTGGCAAAGGTGATGCGGGCATTAAAATTGCTGAAACGCTATCTAAAATTAAGCCAGAAATACAAAAAAAAATGGGGTATTAAAAATGACTACTAAAATGCTTGGTGATCCAGAAGGGTTTGATAAAAATTGGAAGAGTAGAAAAGAAACATTTTATAATCATCATGTTACTGGGGTTGTTAAAAATCAAATACAACTCGCATTCAGATCACATTTTGAAGTTTTTTCACAGATTCTAAAAGACAATCCCACAAAAGGAAAAAAACTCATTGAAACAGGATGTGGCAGGGGGACCCTTTCTAACTACTTTGCTTTAGATGGATGGGATGTAACCCTCTTAGACTATAATGAAAGTGTAATAGATGTTGCAAAAAAAATATTTTCTACTCAAAACATTGATGTAAATTATAAAGTTGGAGATGCCCTCGATTTGCCCTATGAAGATGAGTCTTTCGATGTGATTACCAATATAGGCTTGCTTGAACATTTTGATGATAGCGCTTTGCAAAAACTTCTTGATGAGCAAACAAGAGTCTTATCAAAAGATGGGTGGTGTTTTAGTTATGTTGTGCCTGAAAATCCAAGAAATATTCAAAGATATTTTAATTGGATAAATGCCTTACTAAAAATAATAAGTTTTTCATGGCTTAAAAAAAATAATGCAACTAAACCTGAAATTTTCAGAAGCGATCATGGTTCTGAAAGATACTTAAAATGCCTTGAAAATAGTAAAGTAAAAAATATTACATCATTTGGAATGTACCCAATGCCTATGATAAGCCATGATGCAGATTTTCCATTTTCTCTATTGCCTGGTCCAATAGAATTTTGCTTAGCCTCGTTTTATAAGTTGATTTTATTTTCAAGAAAATTGATTACTGGAAAACATGGTTGGATATGTAGTGAAAAGCTTGGACAAGCTTTTTTGATTGCATATCAAAAGGATGAATAATATTTGTCTTATTTTAGAGCCTGATCGTTTTTGTAATGAATCAATATCTATCCTAAAAAATCATTATTTAATAAGAGATCTTAGCGATATAAAAGACAGAGAATATTCAAAAGTTGAAGTAATATTCTGTAGACTAAATTTTTTTATAAATAGAAATTTTTTATCAAACTACTCTAATTTAAAATATATCTGCAGCCCCACTACGGGACTTAATCATATTGATCAAGACTACCTTAAGATAAAAGGTATAAAATTAATTTCACTTATAAATGAAGTAGAATTCCTGTCAAAAAAAATTACCTCAACTGCTGAATATACCTGGGGGTTAATGATGACATCTTGGCGAAAAATTATTGAGGCAAAAATACACGTAGCTTCTGATGGGTGGAATAGAGATTTATTTATTTCTCATCAAATTAAAGGAAGGAATATTGGAATGGTTGGAATGGGAAGAGTTGGAAAACAAATAGCTTCTTACATAAAAGCATTTGATGCAAATATGAAATATTTTGACCCTTTTGTTAATGATATTTTAGGGAAAGAAGATAGCTTGAAAACTTTAGCTGAATGGTCTGATATTCTTATTATTTGTTGCAAATATAATAAACAAAATAAAAAATTAATATCTTCAAGTATTATAAATTCTATGAAAATAAACTCATTACTAGTTAATACATCTAGAGGTGAAATAATTGATGAGAAAGAATTGATAAAAGCACTAAAAGCAAAAAAGATATTTTGTGCGCTTGATGTCTTATCAAATGAAAATGAATTAAAAGATAATAAATTAATCAACCTCTCTAAAAATTCAAATAGGGTTATAATTACTCCGCATATTGCAGGAGCAACAATAGACGCAATGCATTTAACAGAAAAACATATAACTAAACTCCTTTTAAGGGAGCTTCAATGCTAAAAGGATTAATACCAGTATTACTAACACCAATGAAAAAGAATTTTATTCTTGATGAAGATGGTATGTTTACTCTCATAAACTATTTAATTGATAGTAAGGTTGGTGGGTTGTGGGCTTTAGGGTCAGCTTCAGAAGAAATAAACATTGGAATGAAACAAAAAGTGCAGGCTGCTAGGTTGATAGGTGAAATAAATAATAAAAGAATTCCAGTAATAATGGGCACTGGGGCGGTAAGCTACTCTGATCATATGAATTTTTTAGATCAAGTTTCAGATATTAAATTTGATGGTATTCATGTTTTACCTTTTGATTTAAAAATGGGTAAAAGCAGAACAATAAACTTATATGAGAAAATTGCTGATGAATCGCCATATCCAGTATGGATGTATCATAATCCTAAAAGAGGTAGAGCATTTGAGCTTGATACAATAAAGCATCTTTCTGAGCATAGTAATATAGGCGGTATCAAAATTGGTGGCTATAATTTATCCGAGCTAACAAGATGCTTTATGCTTAAAAATGATAATTTTGATGTTGTTGCTGCCGGAAGTGGACAAGTCTATCAAATGATGTGTTTGGGAGCGGAAGCTCATACCACCAGTGAGGGGAGCATATTGCCAAAACTGTTTCAAAAAATTATTGATTTATATAATGAGGGTAAGCATGAAGCCTCATGGAGTCTTCAGCAAAAGTGGATATTACTAAATGCTCAAATTCCTAGAACTGATAATGGAGAGCATTCTGCAGAGGAAAAGTACATGTTAAGTCTTCTTAACATCTGTGAAGAGTGGGTAAATCCAAATTATGTAACATTAGATAAAATAACTAAAGAAACGGTTCTTAGAATCTTTAATGAAATGCAAAAATTATGAAGATAATTAATTATATTCCTTGTAAAACTACTTCAATAAGAGTTCCTAAAAAGAATATCAAAATTTATGATTCTCATAGATTAATAGACTATACATATAATTTTTCAAATTTAACAAATAATACAACTTTAATTTCCAGTGATGATAAAGAATTACTTAATTCATTTGATGAAAATAATCTTGTAAAGCATCACAGGCAAGGTCATTTAACTTCAAACTCTCTATCTAATATAGATGTTATGAGATTTATATTTAAAGAATCAGAATATTGTGATTATGATTATATTTTATTGCTTCAGGCAACTCATCCATTCAGAAAATTGATTGATTATAAAAATATTATTAAATTTATTAATTCTACTAAATTAAAATATCCTCTAGTCTCAATAGACAATAAAAACCAACACAAAACTATTACTAATAGAAATAAGACTTCAATCGAAGGCTCATATTATTTATTTCCGAAAAGTTTTTTTAGTAAAAAAAATATTCATAGCACATATGATTTCATAGGCTTTCATTTACAGAATGAACTTCATGTCAATATAGACGAAAAAAAAGATGAATTAGCTTTCTTAACTCAACTTGAATCAAAACAAAATATATTAGACATGGGTTATGAATTACCATAATAGAATATCTATTATTTCCTCAACACAGGGTAAGTTTTCATTAATACTCGATCAAATGCTTGAGGCCTTGAATAACAAAGTTCAAGCTCAAACAATTGTAAGTGATTCAATAATATTTTCTGAAAGTTCCAAAAAATTTGTCAAAATTAATTCAGGCTCAAATAAAATAATCAAGGAATGGGAGATATATAACAAAGACATTTCAAAGGAGATGATTAAAAAAGTCATAAAGTTTGAAAAAGATGTCTTAAAAGAAAGTCTCTATAAAGCAATTGTAGTTGATAGAAGATATCTTTTTGGTAAGCATTGTAAAAGTAAACAGGATTATTCACAAAGATTCTCTGTTGAGGAGCTTGAAAGAAGGTTGTATTTGATGGCCTCTGAAATAATTGATATTTTCGATCAAAAAAAAGTTGATGTTGCTTTAAGCTTTGGAATTTCGAATATACAGGATTATTTAATTTATAAAATTTCTAAATCTAAAGGCATACCTTTTTTTCAAATTAGATCAACTAAGATTGAAAACTATGTAACTGCTTTCGATAATATTGAGGGTGCTCCTACTTTTAATGATAGCCATATAAATCCGGAAATTATTGCAAGTACAAAAAAATTTATAGAAAGAATTCACATGGTAGGAAATAAATATGAAGGCTCTATTAAAGCTAGTCGAGTAGAATTAGTTAAACCTTTAAGAAACATTTTTGCAGGAATCAAAAATGATTTCCTTAAATTTAGTAATAAAATTTATAGAAATGATAATCAGGTAGAGTGGTTATTCCTTCATAATCTTAGATTAGAGCTTTTAAATAAAATAA
>MDTB01048924.1_pt1 | contig 10630 bp, 9 predicted proteins | sample 811161 | NCBI WGS metagenome assembly MDTB01 (sample SAMN05326650, study PRJNA326480) | marine metagenome | isolation source: seawater | place: Mediterranean Sea | collected 2009
AAAATGAAAACTAATATGAATAAAAGATTTGAAAATACTAAATTAGCTGAAGAACAGAGAAAAAAATTAAGAGATGCTATTGCATTCAAAAAATATGAATTTGATGCACATGGAGTTGAGATGAATCAAAGATATCAATCAAATGCCATAATATTTCCAGATAATGAAAAACCAAAATTTGGAAAAGATATCGAACTTCATTACCAGCCTACAACATTCCCAGGTTTTAGAATACCTCATGTTTGGGTATATGATAATTTAGGTAAAAAACATTCTAGTTTAGATTTATGTGGTAAGGGATTTTTTACTTTAATTACTGGAATTGGAGGAGAAAATTGGATTAGTGCAATAGATAAGATTAATGTTGAAATGCAACTAGAAATAAAATCTGTAGTTATTGGTCCGGGTAAAGACTTTGAAGATCATGCTGGAGAGTGGTCAGAAATAAATGAAATTAATGACTCAGGAATGATTTTAGTTAGACCTGACCAACATGTTTGTGACAGATCAATAGATGTTGTTAAGGATACTTACATGCATATTAAAGACATTCTAAATAAGATATTAGATAAAGGGTAAGTAGTATTCTCTAATCTCATCGATATTTTTTTCCTCAAGTCTTTTAGCCTCGTCTTTTTTTAACGCTATAAAAGCATCGCATAATAATTCATTAAGAGATTTTCTGAGAATTTTATCTTTTTCAAGTTCGGCAATAGCATTTTTTAAACTTGATGGAACGTGTCTTGTAGCTCTAACATTTTCAAGACCATCTAGATCCTCTTGTGGCGGTAAGTTATAATTATTCTTAATTCCTAAGATACTAGCTTGTAAAACAGCTGAAACTGCTAAATATGGATTAGATGATCCATCTGCCATTCTATGTTCTATTCTTGAAGATTTAGGAGTATAAGAAGATGTTCTTACTGTTACAAGTCTGTGGTCCTCAGCCCAATTGGCCCAATAACCTGCCATTGAGGCTGGTTGAAGTCTATCATAGCTATTTACTGTTGGAGCTAAAAGTGCTGACAACGACTCGTGGTGTTTTAAAAGTCCAGCAACACAATTTTTTGCAATCTCAGATAATTTTCCATCTGGTGCTATTATGTTTGAATTAGTCTTGTCCTCTAAACTAAAATTAATATGAAGACCTGAACCACCTCTATCAGGAATAGGTTTCGGCATAAAAGACAATATTAAACCTTCATTGAGAGCAATTTCTTTAGCCATGATTTTAAACAAAAATGAATTATCACATGCTATTAAAGCATCATCAAAACTTAATGTTAATTCAAACTGACCATTATCATATTCACCATTCATGCTTTCAATGGGAATACCAATTTGGTATGCAGTATCCCATATCTTCGCAATTAAATTTTTAGGATCATTGCTTGGTCCTGTTCCATATACAAATGCCCCGGGAGTATTATAAGGTGACCAAACACCATCATCATCTTGTTCAAAAACATATGCCTCATACTCAATACCAACTTTAGCTTTTAAATCAATCTTATCTAAATCATCTATAGTTTTTATTAATAAACTTCTAGAACACAAATCAAATGGAATATTATTTTTTTTTAAAACTCCTAAAGCAATTTCTGTATTTTCTTGCCAACTTTTAAATCGTTTATTTTCTAAAAATAAATCCATATCTGGAAGTCCATCATATACTCCAGTTCCAGGAACAGTTAGCAAATCTCTATCAAATGTTGTTGCAAAGGCACCCTTTGCAAAACCAATATGGCCACTTTTAGCTAAATCTGGTGGAACATATTTGCCTTTTGGCAAGCCAAGAAGATCACAAAAAAGTGTTCTAGTTCTATTTATTTCCATAAAAAAAATCCATTATTTAAATACTTATTTTAACATTAAGACTTTTTACACCACATATAAAATTAGATCGTGTCCAAGTAGGATTATCTATTAATTTTATATCTCTTATTTTATTTACTAATTCTTGAAGTAATACTTTAACTTCTAACCTAGCCAGCCATATTCCTAAACAAAAATGAACACCACCTTGGCCAAATGCCATATGTGGATTTGGGTTTCTCGATAAAATTACATTATGTGGGTCTTTAAATACAAGTTTATCTCTATTTCCAGAAACGAACCAAAGAATAACTTTATCACCTTCACGAATTTTTTTGCAATTTATTATATAATCAGATGTCGCTGTTCTCCTAAAATACATTGTTGGTGATGCAATACGAATAAATTCATCGGGTGCAGTGAGCCAAAATTTATTTGATCTTAGCTCATCAAAAAGGATTTTGTTATTTGAAATTTTATAAATTGACATTGCTAAACTATATCTAGTCGTATCATTGCCAGCTGCTATCAGAAGACAAAAGAAATTTTTAAACTCATGCTCATTCATGATACTTTCAATATTCTCAGATTTTAAAATTTTGTACAAAATCCCATCAGATTTAATATAGACTTCATTTTTTAGAATCTTTTCAGCATAATCATATAATTCAAGTGCTGCTGGAGAACGAAAGGGAAGATAGCGATATTTATCTTCCTGTAATTTATCAACAATATGATCTGTAAATTCAGGATCAGAATTTCCAATAAGTGCATCACCCTTTAAAATTAACCATTCAAGGTCTTCGTCAGGAAGACCTAAAATTCTTCCTAACATCATCATTGGTAATTTTTTTGCAATTTTTTCTACAGCATTAAATTCTTTGAATTTAATGGCATCATTAACAATAATTTTTGCTAAATCTCTTATCATTTCTTCATATTTAGAAATTGCTTTTTGAGAAAAGGCCGGAGCTAGCATTTTTCTGGTAATTTTATGTTCTGGAGGATCAGTTTCTTGAAACGTTTTTCTTGCCAAATACTCTTCTTTAGTTTGATCTTCAATTCTTATTCCTTGAGCAGAGCTAAATACTTGATTATTACCATTAATTTCTAAAATATCTGAATGTAATGTTATTGACCAAAAACCTCTACCATTTTTCTCTTTTGTCCAATGAACTGGATCTTCATTTCTTAAGCGTTCAAAAGTTTTATGTGGTACACCATTTACAAAACTTTCATGATCAGAAATATCAGAGAAACCATTATCTATCATGTAACACTCATTTTGAAAAAATTATTTGACCAATTTGCAAAAATGTCTCCTCGTTGTTTTCTCTTGATTGATAACAAAGTATTTGCATAAATTTTTTTACCTAATAGATTTTTTGTATCTTCTACTACAGCACTCATAAATCTATAGTTGAATTCAGGGTGTGCTTGTGTAGTAAAGATATGTTTCCCTTTAGAGAAACTAGAAATTTTGCAATTTTCACCCTCACCAATATGTTCACAGCCATCTGGTAGCAAAACAACTTCATCTTCATGGAAGACATAAAGATCTAAATTTTTTTTTGGTATCATCCAAGGTTTATCAACTTTATTAAATATTTTTTCTACACCAACATTCCACCTCTTAGATGACTTTTCTACTTTTCCTCCTAATGCTTCAGCAATAGCTTGATGTCCAAAGCACACTCCTAACAAAGGTTTTTGCTTTTGATCACATGTTTTTATAAATTCATATAATTTTGGTAAAAATGATAAATTATTAGTGACTGAAAGTGGACTACCTGTAATAAGGTAAGCATCTTGATCATCAATGTTTTTAGGAATTTCTCCACCAATGGTCATATAAACTCTATATCTGTATCTCTGGTCTAATTTATCAAATAAATCTCTAAATCTATGAGCATCATCAGGGAAGTTATCTCCGATATTTTCACTTTTGTCGTGATTGACTTGGAGGATCCCTAAATTAATATATTCCATTTTGATTTTTAAGAAAGGGACGGTAGTATTCCACCGTCCCAGAATAAATTTTAGTTTAGCATTGCATTAAGTTCATCAAACTTTTTAGTATCCTCAGCAATACGTGTTGCTGATTCTGAAGAACCTTGCCAATACACTCGAACACCAGTTGCTTCCATTAGAGATTGAGCTGCATCACTAGCCATTGTTTTTCTTGCTATGGCATCAATCTTATCAATAACTTCTTGAGGTGTCCCTTTTGTTACAAAAAGTCCATTCCAAAGTTCAATATTACTCACTCCAGCTTGCTCTGCAATTGTAGCAACATTAGGAAGTTTACCTATTCTTTCTTCTCCAATATTTCCAAGAATATTTATTTCTCCAAGACATGGTTCAATTAATGCTAATGTAGTGTTTGCAACATCTACATCACCTGAAGAAAGAGTATTACAATCAAGCATATCAAAAGCTGAGTCATCAGCAAATTCAAAACCCATAGCCTTTGCTGCAGCAAATGATACTTTTGTAGGTACTAAACCTGCTCCAAAATGCCCTAAAACTACATCATTGTTTTTAGCATAATCTGCTAATTCTTTCATATTGCTATATGGTGCATCTCCTGAAGCAGCTAATACAAAAGGATATGTTAAAAATATACCAACAGGAATAAAACTATCATTTTCAATTCCAATATCTATTCTAGGTCCAACAATTGGAACGCCTATAACAAATGAACCAATCACAGAACCATCTGGTGGTGCAGCTAAAACTTCAAGTGCTCCAGGAAATGGTCCATCTCCTCCACCTGGACGATTGACTACTGAAGCTGGAAAACCTGTTTCTGCTTTCATATCATCTGCAATCATCCTAGTTAAAATATCTTCAAAATCCCCTGGAGGAAATGGAACAATAAATTGAACTGGTCCATTGGGATATTTTGCAAAAGCGATTCCAGAAATTAATATTGAAATTGCCATAATTAGACTAACTAAAATCTTTTTCATTAAATTTCTCCCCAAATAAATTTTATTGATTCTTATTATTCTTAGTAATTAATTTATCGTAGATTAAAGAAATAATTGTTGCAAGTAATACTAAAAAAATTATAGAAGCTAAAAATCCAGAAATTGGTCTATTAATTAAATCTACCCAAGTTTTAATTTTACTTGCTCCAGCTGTTAATCTTTCTATCATTATTGATCCCAAAACCATTCCAAGTACTATTGGCACTAATGGCCAGTTTAATCTTCTCAAAATATATCCAATAAAACCAAATCCTGCTGCAAATGCGCAATCAATAAAGTTATTTCTTATGGAAAATACACCAACAAAAGCTAAAATCATTATAAAAGCTCCTAAGAACTTGTTTGGAATATATATAATTCCAGCTATAAATTTTGTTAAAAAAATTAATGTTATAACTACTAATATATTTATAAAGAGAAGAGATAAGAATAAACTAAAAAGAAAGTCTGGATTGTTTTCAAAAATGTCTGGACCAGGTTTTATGCCTGCATCAAAAAATACAACCATCATCATTGCTGTCAGTGCCTCACCAGGAACTCCTAAAGCAAGAAGAGGTATCATTGCGGCAGCTGGAACAGCATTGTTAGCAGTTTCACACGCAATCAAACCCTCAGGCGCTCCATGTCCAAAGCGAGTAGGGTTTTTTGATAATGCTCTTGCAGAAGAATAGCTAAAAAACTGTGCGACAAACTCACCAACTCCAGGAATTATACCCATTATGGTTCCATAAAAAGCTGAAATAGATGCTACTAAGGGGTATTTTCTTATCTCTCTTAAACCTTTAAACAAACCTTTAGAAATTTTTGCTTTTGGAGGATCACTATCTTTACCATTCATTAGATTTAATGCTTGGCTCAAAGCAAAAATACCAACAATCACAACTATTAGATTAAATCCAGATGCAAGATACTCAAGATCAAAAGTATATCTTGAAACACCTCTCGTAGTTTGTCTTCCTACCATAGCAATAAGGAATCCAAATGCAAAAAGCATTGCTGCAATAGCCATATTTTGTCTATGGGCAAGTATTAGAAGAACAGAACCTAGAAGAGCAGCCATAAAAATATCTCTTTGCCCAAACAGTGCACCAAAATCTCTTAAATAAGGACCAAAAAGGATCAAACATATTAATGCTGCAATTATAGAAAAACATCCACCAATGAAAGATGAAGAATAAGCAAGTGAAAGAGCTCTTGAAGCCTCCCCATTCTTTGTCATTGAATAACCATCATAAGTTGTAAGTGCATTTACTGGAGTGCCTGGGGTATTAATTAAAATAGCTGGAATTGCCCCACCATACATTGCAGATCCATAAATTCCTAAAAGGAGAACTAGACTTACTAGATCATCTAAGAAAATTGTTGCTGGTAAAAGAATAGCAATTGCGATTGCTGGACCAATTCCAGGTATAGCTCCAATTATTAAACCCCCAACTGAACCAATTATAATTGCAATTATAACTTGGAATTCTAAGATATTATTCAATCCTAAATAAAGTGAGTCCATCAGAAATATATTTTCATAAATATTTCCAATGTTTCTGGAAATTTATCGTATAACCAAATATTTATGGGTGTTTTAATTTGTAAAATTGTTCTAAATATAAGGACTATGCAAAATGCTGAAAAAAGTGAAATACAAATCCACTTAAAAGTTCTATAGCCAAGCCGATAAGTAAGAAATACAGCAAAAACTAAGGTCGAAAAAAGATAACCCAAAAAAGAAATTAAAAATGTATAAGCTAAAAAATAGAAAATAAATTCTAAAGATTTAATCCATTCTAAAATTTCATATATAGTTAGATTTTTTATTCTTAATTTCTTTTTATTAATTGAGCTTTTACAGGATTGATAAAAATTTATACAAGCTGAAGGAAATAAAATACACATACAAATTAATGGACCAACCCATTGTTGTTTTAAAATTTTGCCAAATCTTTTATGATCTAAATCTCTATCATACCAGCCACTCTCAAGATTAAAATGTATTAAAAGAAACATCACTACTAATAAAAAAATAATAGATAAGGCCAGATCACCTTTAGTTCTTTTAAATTCAAATAGATTTTCAATCTTAAATTTTCTTTCTTTTGGAATCTTACATATAAAAGGTTTTGATGAATTATTGATTAATTTTTTGGTTGTCTTTTTTAAATCTAATACTAAATTATTTTTTTCGAAATTAAATTTCATAATGTAAATTTGAGTAATTATAAAAATGAAGAAATTTTTGTACTATTTTTAATATAATTATTAAAATTGGAGATTAATTCTGGAGGTTCCCAATCCAAAATACCTTTTTTAAACCAATTACTCTGATTTATATTTTTATACCATGAAAGTATGTTGGGGTATTTTTCAAATGGCCAGCCCATAAGGTTAAATCTATGAACATTAGGTATTAAAGAAATATCTGCCAAAGATAAACCATTAGGAAAAACAGTAGAACTATTTTTAAGCATTATCTTTTCTATATTGTTGAAAAACTTCTTATTAATATTAATGGCATTAACAATTTCATTTTTTTTAAATCCACTTTCATAATTAGAATAAAAATTAACTAAATCTTTATTTTTATGGTTTGACTTAAAAAAATTATACTCCTTATCAGGCATTCTCTCTTGAGATCTAAATAAAAAGTGAAAAGTACATAACTTAAGACTTTTTTGAGTGTCATCAATTTCTTTAAGAAAGGACACTATTTTTTTTTATCAATATTCTTTGAAAGTTTTGAAGAGCCAAATTTGTTATCAACATATTGTATAATATCATTTGACTCATTAATTATTTTGTTTTCATCAGACAAAACAGGTACTAAGCCTTTTGGGTTTATTTCTAAAAACTTTTTAGAAGCATGTTCCCCTTTATTAAGTTTTACAATATTACTTGTAAATCTAATATCATGAAAATTTAAAACCATTCTCACTCTCTGAGAACAAGAAGACATTGGAGCATGCCATAACTGAATACCTTTAATATCAGTTTGAAAATTTTCATTTATTAGAGGCATCGACTAACCTTTAAATTATTTGTTTGTCCTGAAATGCAAAACAATTATCAGAAAAGCAAAAATAGCAGCTGGAAGGTAAATATAAATTGAAGAAAAAAGAATTAAAATTGCTAGGAATAGTCTTAAAAAAATCTCCCAATAGGCAAGAGGTTTTAAATCAAAAGCCGTTAAAGCACTACTAACTAAATAAATCGCTAAAATAACTCTAGGTAAAATGCTTAGAAAAATGGATAATTCAAATCCATTTGGTCTAGTTTCAATATAGTCTCTAGTCAAAATATCAGAAATGAATGCATCCTCAATTAACAGTAACTCAGGGTAAAAGCAAAAAATAAAAGGAACAATAAACATTGTTATCCCAACTCTAACAGCAGTTAAGCCAGTTTTAATTGGATCTGCTTTTGTTATTGATGAAGCAGCAAAAGCAGCTATCGCAACGGGTGGGGTAATTGCTGAAGCAACAGCAAAATAAAAAACAAACATATGAGAAGTGAAAAAGGATAACCCTAAACTAGTTAAAGCTCCACCTGTTACGATTGCAACATTAGCATAGGCTGGTAAGGTTGGCATTCCCATTCCTAGTAAAATTGCCGAAACCATAGTTATAACTAATACCACAAACAAAAACATATAATTCCCGAGTGAAAATGAGAAACCAAATAGAGAAATATCTCTAAAAGTATCTCCTGCTGTTAGCATTAAATTTCCAAAGGAAGTTGGAAAACCTGTAGCACTCAAAGAGCTGTCAACTAATCCAACAGCCATAAACAAAAGCAAAATTCTAGAGGCATTAAGACTACCAGAACCAAAGGCATTCAATAGTATAGATGGTTTTTTCCTCACATTTGGATCAATAAATGACAAAGGAAGAAGTGATAGTAAGGCTAACATTCCTGCACCAGTTACTGAAAAAATTCCAGATGCTAAAACAAAAATTATTATTAATATCGGAACAAAAATTATTATTAAGTTTAACCAATCCTGTCTTGTCATAAGCATTTCTTGGGTAACTTCACCAATCGGTTCAATGCCTAATTTTCTTGATTCAAAGATAACGGTTATAAACAACGTAAAGTAATATAACAGTGCAGGAATTATAGCAGCTAGTATAACATATGAATAATTAACTCCAGTAAAGTTCGCTAAGAAAAACGCTGCGATTCCCATAACAGGGGGAACAATTTGACCACCACTTGAAGCGGCAGCTTCAACTCCTCCAGCAAAAACAGGAGTAAACTTTCTTCTCAACATCATAGGTATTGTGAGTGCTCCTGTGGATAAAACATTAACCACAGGACCTCCTGTCATAGTTCCAAATAAGCTTGATGAAAGAATAGCTGCGTGTGCAGGTCCACCTCTCATTTTTCTTGTTAAATTAAAAGCTAATCTTATTAAAGATGCTCCGCCTCCTGTGGCAGCAAAAACAGATCCAAGAATTACAAATGGCAAAACTATTCTAACAAGTATTGATGGGAAACGCCCTAATAATGCATGGGCATCGCCTATTATTACAAACTTTCTTATTTCTGTTAGTGGGTCTAGTGCACCTAAGCGATAGTTCATGAAAACATTATTATCAGACCATCCATTAAGTGTGAAAATTGCTGCAGAAACAGCATAAGTTACTGCAACTATTGCAACTATAGCTAGTGGCCAACCCCAAATTCTAACATTTAGTATAAGCATAGTAATACATGTTACTATCGCAACTATTATGACCCATAATGGTTGCCCATCGAAAACTCGCTCCATTGGATCTTCATTTACATGTATCCATTCAGGGAAAAGTTCAGGTTTCTCCAATATTATTTCATAGAGAAATGTTCCAGCAAAAATAAATATTACACTGATAATAAATGAATCAATTAAAAATCCAATTAATGAAAATGACTTTTCCCCATCTGATTTATTAAATGAAAGAGCATAAGGTTTAATCAAGAGTATTGCCGTTAACAATCCTACAAAAACTATTGGTTTAGTAATTTCTTCATAAATTGTAAAATCTGGAAGAAAATTGACTTTTGGAAAAGCTGCAATTAATGCAAAAAAAACAGTGCAACCAGCAATGAGTTTTGCAGTTAAATCATAATTATTTTTTATATTTTTTTGCAAAGATAAAACCCAATAGTAAACAAAAATAAACACCAGACATATTAAATTCGTCTGGTGTTTATAGACTTGATTAAATTACTTATATTGATCGGGAATATTAATTCCTCTCTCTTCATGAGCGCGAATTGCTCCAGGGTGAAGTTTTAATCCAGGAGTCCCAGACATTCCAAAAACTGCCTCTTCAACTCTATAATTTTTAGCAGAAGCTGAAGTGCTATAGAATGTATCCATATTGTCGTAAATAAGTTTTGTTAAATTATATGCTTCTTCTTCGGACATGTCTTTATGAACACCAAGAAAAAAAGTTGCTAAGAAGACGTTAATCTTTCCATCAACTTCATTTACATATTCTACCCCAGTATCATAAGTATCTGTTGAAGCTGTTCCTCCTTGTCCTCCAAATTTAGATGTAAATTCAGACCATTTAGGACCATCTACAATTTCTTGAGGTGCGCCAAACATTCTAATTGGTGCGGCTGAAATATATTGTTGAATAAGAGGACTTGGTTCAGTAGCTGTTCTAATCATAAAATCAATTTTTCTATCAAGGAAGTTTTGACCTGCTGCACTCCATTCAAATCTTAATTCCTCATAATCTTTCCCAGGCTCAAAACCTGTTACAGTTTTAATTAGATTAATAGCATTAACTGCAGCCGCACCTTTTGGTGGTCCAACAAAAACTCTTTTACCCTTAATATCT
>MDTB01099670.1_pt1 | contig 10630 bp, 9 predicted proteins | sample 811161 | NCBI WGS metagenome assembly MDTB01 (sample SAMN05326650, study PRJNA326480) | marine metagenome | isolation source: seawater | place: Mediterranean Sea | collected 2009
ACGATCCTACCTTAATGTTTACAAACTCAGGAATGGTTCAATTTAAAAATGTGTTTACTGGTTTAGAAAAAAGACCATATAAAAAAGCTACTACGTCTCAAAAATGTGTCAGAGCAGGAGGAAAACACAATGATTTAGAAAATGTAGGATATACACCTCGACACCACACATTTTTTGAAATGCTAGGAAACTTTTCATTTGGCGATTATTTTAAAGAAGAAGCAATAGAACATGCATGGAAATTACTTACAAAAGATTTTGAACTTCCTAAAGAAAAACTTTCTGTGACAGTATTTCATGAAGACGAAGACTCCTTCAATTTGTGGAAAAAAATTGCAGGTTTAAGTGAAAATAAAATAATTAAAATTTCAACGTCAGATAATTTCTGGTCTATGGGGGACACCGGACCTTGCGGACCATGTTCAGAAATATTTTATGATCATGGAGATAAACTTAAAGGAGGTCTACCTGGTAGTACTGAACAAGATGGAGACAGATACATAGAAATATGGAATCTTGTATTCATGCAATATGAACAAATTTCGAAAGATAAAAGAATTAATCTACCTAAACCTTCAGTGGATACTGGAATGGGTCTAGAGAGAATGACTGCGGTTCTACAAGGCACACACGATAATTATAATATTGATCACTTTAAAAAAATTATATCTGCTTCCTCTGAAATCATGAAAACTGCAATTAACAAAGATACTATTGCTAGCCACAGAGTGATATCAGATCACCTAAGAGCCAGCAGCTTCTTGATAGCTGAAGGAATTTTACCTTCAAATGAAGGCCGGGGATATGTTTTGAGAAGAATAATGAGAAGAGGAATGAGACATGCACACTCATTAGGAAGTAAGTCTCCAGTTTTTTATAAACTTTTTGATGTTTTGCTAAATGAAATGAAAAAAAGTTATCCTGAACTAGAAACAGGAAAAGATTTAATAATTGAAACTTTAAAAAATGAGGAAGAGAAATTTTCTTCTTTGCTTGAGAGAGGAATGAAAATCTTAGATGAAAATTTAAATAAAGTTAAAAATAAAACATTACCAGGTTCAATTGCTTTTAAATTATACGATACTTATGGTTTTCCTTTAGACTTAACCGCAGATATTTTAAGAACAAAGAATATTACAGTTGACAATTTAGCTTTTGAAAAAGAAATGCAAAAAAGCAAAGCTTTGGCTCGAGCCAATTGGAAAGGCTCAGGTGATAAATCAGTCGAAGAAAAATGGTTTAAAATTAGAGAAGAGTTAAGTCCAACAGAGTTTTTGGGTTATAAATTTGATAAGGCAGAGGGAGTTATTTTAAAAATTTTGAAAGATAACAAATTCGTAGATAAAGCAAACATTGGAGATGAAATTGAAATCATAATTAATCAAACCCCCTTTTATGGTGAGTCGGGAGGTCAGGTTGGAGACCAAGGTATTATTTTTAATTCCGATTGTAAAATTAATATATCTGATACTCAAAAAAAAATGGGAGATCTATTTGTTCACTCTGGAAAAATTGAAAAGGGGTCAATAAAACTAGGGCAAAGCGTTAATCTTGAAATAGATATAGAAAAAAGAAACAATTCTAAGGCTAATCATTCTGCAACTCATTTATTACATGAGTCTCTAAGAAGAACTTTAGGCAAACATGTAACTCAAAAAGGATCATTAGTATCCCCAGAAAGATTAAGGTTTGATTTTAGTCACAATAAACCTATCGAAGAGGAAGAAATGTTTAAAATTAATAAAATTGTAAATGAAATTGTTGAAGGTTCAACAGAAGTGCAGACAAGAATAATGACCCCTAAAGAGGCTGTAAATATGGGGGCTTTAGCACTTTTTGGAGAAAAATATGGGGAGGAAGTTAGAGTAGTATTTATGGGAAAAGAAAATAATGGTTTCTTTTCTACGGAATTATGTGGTGGAACGCATGTGAAAAATACAAAAGAGGTTGGAAAGTTTAAAGTGATTAGCCAGTCATCAATCGCATCTGGAGTAAGAAGAGTAGAAGCTCTAAGAGCTTCACAATTAGATAAATTTTTAAAAAATCAAAAATTAAATGAGATACAAGCGACAAAAAAATCTTCGGATGAATTGGATCGTCTAATGAAAGAATTTGAAAAAATTAAAGTAAAACCAATGATTAACAATACTTTAACAAATGAAGAAAAAATTAAAATTTTAACTAAACAATTAAAAGATGAAACTGTTAAGCTAATATTGTTAGATAAAGAATTAAACATAATAAATGATGAATTAAAAAATGGTATAAAGATAAGACTACAAAAAATTAAAGATTTCCCAACCTATGCTCTTAGACAAGTCATAGACCAGGGCAAAAAAGATATTAAGAAAGGTATCATCGTAGCAGCTTGTAATTTTGAAGGTAAAGTTGGTGTAGCTGTTGGTATTACATTAGATTTAACCTCTAAATTTGACGCAGTAAAATTAGTAAAGATCGCCTCTGAAGTTTTAGGTGGCAAAGGAGGAGGAGGTAGAAAAGATTTTGCTCAAGCAGGTGGAGAAGATAAAAATAAAATTGATGATGCTTTTAATAAAATATTAAAGGAAATTAATTAAGCTTTTTTTGTAGGTTAGAGTCTATCGCTTCTAAAAATTGATTTGTTGTTAAAAATTTTTGATCTTTACCGATTAAAATTGCTAAATCCTTAGTCATTAAACCGCTTTCAACTGTTTCTATACAAACTTTTTCAAGAGCTTCAGTAAATTTGATTAACTCTTGGTTTCCATCAAGGTTTCCTCTATGAGACAATCCTCTAGTCCAAGCAAAAATAGAAGCTATTGGATTTGTAGAAGTTTCTTTGCCTGCTTGATGCTGTCTATAATGCCTTGTTACAGTACCGTGAGCGGCTTCTGCTTCTGCTATTTTTCCATCAGGTGTTCTAAGCACACTTGTCATTAAACCCAAGGATCCATAACCTTGTGCTACAGTATCAGATTGAACATCTCCATCATAATTTTTACAAGCCCAAATATATTTCCCACTCCATTTCATTGCACAGGCGACCATATCATCTATTAATCTGTGTTCGTAAGTAATACCCATTTCATCAAACTTTGATTTAAATTCTTTTTGAAATATTTCTTCAAAAATATCTTTGAATCTACCATCATATGCTTTTAAAATCGTATTTTTAGATGAAAAATAAACTGGCCATTTTCTTGATAATCCATAATTCATGCACGCCCGAGCAAAATCTTTAATTGAATTATCCAAGTTATACATTGAAAGAGCAATTCCTGGGCCATCAAAATTAAATACTTCATGTTCAATTTTTTCTTTTCCATTTTCAGATTCCCATTTAATTGTCATTTTTCCTTTTCCAGGAACTTTAAAATCAGTAGCTTTATATTGATCTCCAAACGCGTGTCTTCCAACTATTACACTGTCTGTCCAATGAGGCACCAATCTTGGAACGTTTTTACAAATTATTGGTTCTCTAAAAATTGTCCCACCAACAATATTTCTTATTGTCCCGTTCGGTGAACGCCACATTTTTTTTAAGTTGAACTCTTTAACTCGAGCTTCATCAGGGGTTATTGTTGCACATTTTACCCCAGCACCATATTTTTGAATTGCTTTAGCACAATCTACAGTTACTTGATCATTAGTTTTGTCTCGATTTTCCATTCCCAAATCATAATATTTTAAGTCAATATCCAAATAGGGCTTGATAAGCTTGTCTTTTATGAACGACCAGATAATTCTAGTCATTTCGTCTCCATCAAGCTCAACTACTGGGTTTTTTACCTTAATTTTTGCCATAAAATAAATATAGATTGATTAAGTAAGATTTTTATACATATTAAGAAAAAATTAGCAAACTTAAAATTATGTTTAATACGATTTTTCCAAAGATTCATAAAGAAGGGTATCAGTTTTTAGTTATAGGTATTATAGCTAGCTTTTTGGGTCTTCTTTTGTCTAAAACATTAGGATTAATACTGGTTGTTATAACAATATGGATTTATTACTTTTTTAGGGATCCAGATCGATTTTCAATTATAGATGATAATTATTTAGTCAGTCCAGCTGATGGATTGATATCAAATATTTCTGACGTAAGTGGTCCTATAGAAATTGGTTTAGAAAATAAAAAATTTACAAAAGTTAGTATTTTCATGAATGTTTTTAATTGTCATGTTAATCGCTCTCCATTGTCCGCACAAGTTGAAGAAATATTTTACAAACCAGGAAAGTTTCTTAACGCCTCTCTAGACAAAGCAAGCGAAGAGAATGAAAGAAATTATTACAAATTAAAATCTAAAAACGGTGAAGAAATTATAATAGTTCAAATTGCTGGATTAATTGCAAGAAGAATAGTGTGTGAAGTCAAGAAGGATCAGTCATTAGACCAAGGTGAGAGAATAGGTATGATAAGATTTGGAAGTAGAGTTGATATCTATTTTAATGATAGAAAACTTTTAGTAAAACAAGGACAGAATGTTACTGCTGGAGAAAGTTTAATTGCTGTAAAATAAAATGGAAAACAAGAATCCTTTTAAAATTGTTTCTGGAAAAAAATCTAGATATATATTACCAAACATATTGACATTAATCGGTGTTTGTCTTGGTATAAGCTCAATAAAATTTGCTTTAGACGAGAATTATGCTGTAGCTGTAATTTTTCTTCTTTGTGCATCACTACTAGATGCCTTAGATGGAAGGATAGCAAGACTGATAAATGGTACTTCTGATTTTGGAAAAGAACTTGATTCACTTACAGATTTTGTGAGCTTTGGAATATCACCTGCGTTCATATTATATTTTTGGGAATTAAAAAATTTTGGAAAAATAGGCTGGGCAATCACTCTAATATTTTCAGTGTGTTGTGTTTTAAGATTAGCTAGATTTAATTTGTCGAAATTTGCTGAAAATTCTGAATGGAAATTAAATTATTTTGAAGGAGTGCCTTCACCAGCAGGTGCAATTTTAGTATTACTTCCGCTTATATATGAATTATCAGAATTTAATTTTAATATCAATATAAGAAGCTTTACTCCTTATCTTGTAATTTTTGTTTCAATTTTATTAATAAGTAAAATTCCAACTTTTTCTATGAAGAAAATTAAAATTCCAAGTCAATTTACTATTTTTATTTTATTTGGGTTTGGAATTACATTTGTTTCTTTAATATTTTTTACTTTTCAAATGCTTTTAATATTGGGTTTGTTGTATTTGATAGGAATACCGATAAGTTATTTTTCATATCAGCACAAAAACAAATTATCTAAGTTTTCTTCTAAAGAGGAGGAGCATGAAGACATACTTTAATGAAAAAAACAAAAAGAAGCAAAAAAAGTAGAACTTGGGTAATCAAACAACACAGAGATCAGTTTTTTAAAAAATCTAAAGTACTGGGTTACAGATCTCGAGCAGCATTTAAGCTAATAGAAATTAACAAAAAATTTAATTTCATTAAAAAAAATTCTCACATACTAGACATTGGCTCTACTCCTGGAGGATGGTCTCAGGTAGCCTCAAAAATAGTTACTAAAGGAAAGATTCTAGCTGTTGATAGAGTAAATATGGAAAAAATTAAAAATGTGACCTTTATTCAGGAAGATTTCTTAGAGGACAAAACAAAAATTAAAATATTAAATTTTTTTAGATCAAAAATAGACGTTATTATTGCTGACATGGCTGAAAATACTACGGGCAATAAAAGCTTAGATTCTATTCGAACAAATAATCTGTGCATGGAAGTAATTAAGCTATCATTGAAGCTTCTAACAGAAAAAGGAACGTTAATTTCAAAAATTTTTATGGGAGAAGATTTTTTGATGGTTAAGGATTTTGCAAAAAGAAATTTTGAAAAAGTTGATTTTTTTAAGCCTGAATCTAGCAAAAGCGAATCAAAAGAAACTTATATACATTGCTCATCATTAAAGACTTTATAAATTTTCAAAATTGTATATAAGTTTATATGGGATCAATAAAAGAAGCATTAACCTTTGACGATGTTTTATTGGTGCCTAGGTACTCTTCAATTTTACCCTCAGATACTAATTTAAATATAAATTTAGGCAATAATTTAAAATTAAAAATACCTTTTCTTTCTTCAGCTATGGATACCGTGACAGAGTCCAAGATGGCAATCTCTATTGCTAAAGAAGGTGGATTAGGAGTAGTGCATCGTAATTTAAGTATTAAAAATCAAACTGAGGAAATTAAAAAAGTAAAAAAAAACAATCTTTTAGTAGCGGCTGCTATTGGAACAAATAAAGACGATTTTGTGAGAGCTAAATCTTTAATAGATGCTGGAGCTGATTTAATAGTTATTGATACAGCCCATGGACATAGTCAAAAAGTTATTAAAATTTTATCAATGGTTAAAAAAATAAAAACAAAAATCCCAATATGTGTGGGAAACATTGCTTCATCAGAAGCAGCACAAAAATTATACAATGAAGGAGCTGATATATTGAAAGTAGGTATTGGTCCTGGTTCAATTTGTACCACTCGAATGATTGCAGGAATTGGCGTACCCCAAATTACAGCAGTAATAGACGTTAAAAAAATTTTAAAAAATAAAAACATCAAGATTATTTCAGATGGAGGAGTCAAGTTTTCAGGAGATATAGCGAAAGGTTTAGCGGCAGGTGCAGATGCCATTATGATGGGATCAATATTTGCAGGCACTGATGAAAGTCCAGGTAAAAAGTTTAAATATAAAAATAAATTTTACAAATCATATAGGGGAATGGGATCAATAGGCGCTATGTCGGCCGGATCGTCTAACAGATATTTTCAAAAAAATTATAAAGATAAATCAAAATTTGTGCCAGAAGGTATAGAAGCTCGTGTAAAATACAAAGGTTCAGTTGGAAAAATTTTATATCAGTTACAAGGCGGACTAAGGTCTTCAATGGGGTATATCGGAGCAAAAGATATCAATGATATTAAGAAAAAAGCTAAATTTATTAAAATTACCAAAGCAGGATTTTATGAAAGCATGGTACACAGTGTTGAAATGATAAATGATGTAGTAAATTATAAACTATGATAAATAATATTAAATTAATTTTTTTAGCTTTTAGTCTAGCAAGTTTCTTTAGCTCTATTTCTATTGCAAGTAGTCAGTATTTTGATGACGGAGAAAAATTTTTTAAAAAAAAAGATTTTAAAAAATCAAAATTTTTGTTTGAAAAAGAGATAGTTTTCAATCCAAAAAGTGAAAAATCATATCTCTATTTAGCGAAAATATTTAAAGAAGAAAAAAATGACGATCTAGAGGAAAATAATTTAAATACTGTTCTATTGTTAAATCCTAAAAATGAAGAAGCAATATATCTTCTAACTTTACTAAATATAAAAAAATCTAATTTTTCAAAAGCAAAAGAACTTTTAAAAAAAATGGATCTAGTTTGTTCGAAATTATGTTCAACTAAAACTGAGCTAGAAAGCAAGTTAAGTAGTTCATTAAAAGGTAAATGAACGAAAAATTCAAAAAAGAAAAAATAGTTATAGTAGATTTTGGTTCTCAAGTGACGAAATTGATAGCAAGGAGAATTAGAGACTTTAATGTTTTATCTGAAGTTATAACAAGCAAGGAATTAAAATCCTTGAAAAATTTTACAAATATAAAAGGTATTATTTTGTCTGGGGGTCCATCAACAGTGACAAATAAAAATTTCCCTACAATCCCAAAAAAAATTTTTTCTTTGAATATTCCTATTTTGGGTATTTGTTATGGGTTACAATTAATTGCTAAGTATTTTGGTGGAAAAGTAAAATCAGCAATAAAAAAAAGAGAATTTGGAAGAGCTGAACTTTACCATAAACAAAAATCTGAATTAACTAAAAATTTTTTTAAAAAAAGAAAGAAAAATAACGTATGGATGAGTCATCAAGATACAGTTTATAGAATTCCAAAAGGTTTTATAAAAATTGCGTCTACTAAATACTCGCCACTAACTGTCATAGAAAATAAAAAAAGTAGGATATTTGGAATTCAATTTCATCCTGAGGTTACTCATACTGAAAATGGAGATATAATTATTAAAAATTTTATTTTTAAAATTTGTAAAGTTAAAAAACAATGGAAGATTAATTTAGAAAAGAATAGAATAATAAAGGAAATAAAAAATACCGTTAAAAATGAAAAGGTAATATGTGCTCTTTCAGGAGGAGTAGATAGCAGCGTTGTTGCTCTTTTAATGAAAAAAGCAATAAAAAAAAATTTAAAATGTATAATGGTTAATACAGGTTTGATGAGAAAAGATGAATTTAAGTTTACTTACCAAATTTTTAAAAAAAGATACAATTTAAATGTAAAAATAATTGATGCTAAAAAAATTTATTTTAAAAAACTTAATAATATTATTAATCCAGAAAAAAAAAGAAAAATAATTGGGAATTTATTTATTAAGATTTTTGAAAAAGAGGCAAAAAAATTCAAAAATGTTAAATTTTTAGCACAAGGTACACTCTATCCAGATATAATAGAAAGTAGATCGTTTACAGGTAGTAAAACTTCAAAAATTAAATCACATCATAATGTTGGAGGATTGCCTAAAAAAATGAATTTAAAACTTGTAGAACCTCTAAAAGAGTTTTTTAAAGACGAAGTAAGACAGCTAGGAGACTCTCTTGGTTTAGTAAAAGATATTTCTAGAAAACATCCATTTCCAGGCCCAGGATTAGCGATAAGAATTTTAGGAAACATTACAGAAGAAAAGGTAAGAATATTGAAGGAGGCAGATCATATTTTTATACAAGAATTAATTAACAGAAAATTATATAATAAAATTTGGCAGGCTTATGCCGCTCTTTTACCTATAAAAACAGTAGGCGTAATGGGAGACTCTAGAACTTATGAATATACATGCTTAATTAGAGCAGTTATTTCTGAGGACGGAATGACCGCAGATTATTTTAATTTTCCAAAAGATTTTTTAGATGATATATCAAATAAAATTATTAATGGAGTAGTGGGTATCAACAGAGTCGTTTATGATATAACCTCAAAACCACCAAGTACTATAGAATTAGAATAGTTATATGCTTAAAAAAGTCCAAAAGATTTTATCAAAAAAAAAACGCACCCCGATCGTTTGTCTAACTTCGTATTCCAAGGCATTTGCTCAAGTAATAGATAAATATTGTGATATAATTTTAGTAGGAGATTCTGTGGCAAATGTTTTATACGGAATGAAAGATACAAAAAATATGACCTTAGATATGATGATCAAACATACTCAAAGTGTTAAATTAGGAGTTAAAAAATCTTTATTGATAGTTGATATGCCAAGAAATACATATAAAAATAAAACTGATGCTTTAAAGAATGCTAAAAAAATTATAAATAAAACAAGGTGTGATGGGGTAAAACTTGAAAGTAACTACAAAAATTATAATATAATTAGGCACTTAGTAAAGGCTGGAATTACAGTCATGGGCCACATAGGATTTACACCTCAATTTAAAAATAGATTTAGAGTAAGCGGAAATACAACTACAGAAAAAAACAAGTTAATCAATGAGGCAAAAAAAATTGAGAAAGCAGGTGCATTTTCAATAGTTTTAGAATGCATTACTGCAAATGTATCTAAAGAAATTACAAACCAATTAAAAATTTCAACTATAGGAATTGGTTCATCAGTTAATTGCGATGGACAGATTTTAGTCACTGATGACATATTGGGATTGAGTGGATTTTATCCCAAGTTTATAAAAAAATATGCAAATTTAGACAAAGTTATTGAAAAAGGTGTCCAAAAATATAAAAGCGATGTTCTTAAAAGAAGATTTCCAAAGAAAAAAAATACTTATTAAAATATGAGTGACCAATTAACAAAAGACAGTTTACAAGATCAAGCTATCAATTTTTTAAAAAATAATAAAAAATTATTATTATTAACTTTTATCTCAATTTTAATTTTGGCAATTTCTTTTGTTTTTTATAAAAATTTCCAAGAAAAAAAAGATACAAAAATAGCAGAAAAATATACGCAAGCTTCAATTTTCCTTAGCCAAAAGAAAAATAATGAAGCTAAAATATTTTTAGAAGATGTAATTGATAATAATCATGAATTTTATTCTCCACTAGCCTTATATCTTATTATAGACAAAGGATTAGAGAGCAATAGTAAAAAAATAATTTCATACTTTGATCTAATTATTGAAAAAAGTTCTTTAGATAAAGAAAGTAAAAATTTAGTAAAGATTAAGAAAGCACTTTATTTATTTTCTTTAGATAATGAGAGTCTTATAATAGATACACTTAATCCTATTATTAATTCAAATTCTGTTTGGAAAAATCAGGCAATTAATTTATTGGCTGATTATTTTTTATCAAAAGGGGAGAAACTTAAAGCGAACGAATACTACAAACTATTGAGCGCTAAATAGCTTAATAAAAATTATGAAAAGGTTAATTCTAATCTTTGTAACGATAGCACTAACTAATTGCTCATTTGATAATAAAACAGGCATTTGGAAAGACGCTTCAGATATACCTTTCGAAAAATCTACTTCTAATTCAATTAATAAAAAGAATGTTAACAGTAAATACGAGGACGTTTTTTCAGATGGTCAAATATTTAATGAAGAAAAGAAGTTTGATAAAAATTTTAACTTTAAAATAGAAAAAGAATTAAAAAATATTAAT
>MDTB01240593.1_pt1 | contig 10630 bp, 12 predicted proteins | sample 811161 | NCBI WGS metagenome assembly MDTB01 (sample SAMN05326650, study PRJNA326480) | marine metagenome | isolation source: seawater | place: Mediterranean Sea | collected 2009
ATTAGAGGGGTGCGGCGCGCCATTGTGTATTTGATCTTCCGTCAATGGATACTCTACATCATCCGGATACACACAAGTACTAAGTAAAGACACAACTTTTTTTACCTTGTACATAAGGGCGGCATCTAGCACATTTGTGTTTATTTGTAAGTTCGCTCTATAGAAATCACCCACGTAGTCAGTATTTCCCTTAACACCTCCAACCTTGGCTGCTAAGTGAATTATGTGAGTTGGCTTGTGGTCTTGAAGCATTCGAACACAATCTGAAAAATCTGTAAGATCATAGTTAGCAGAGCCAACACGAACTACACCATCAGGTTCGTACTTTCTAAATGCGCTACCGACCATTCCGGTTCCGCCTGTTACTAGTATTTTCATAAAACTGTCCTCATAAAATCTTCAAACGAAGGCGCTGACTTATCTTTTTCTGACAGTAGCAAGGGCATCGACATATCCCAACCCACAGACAGCCCTGGATCTAAAGGGTTGATAGAGTAATCATCTGTCGGATCATATTTTTCAGTAACCTTGTATAGAAATAATGTGTCATCCTCCAGCGCTTGAAACCCATGCGCGAACCCAGGAGGAACCCAGAGAATATTTCTCTTTTTATCGCAAAGTATATACTCATACTTTTTGCCTAGTGTGGTGCTATTAGGTCTTGTGTCTACAACAACATCTAGCGCTTTTCCTGACACGACAGTGACAAGCTTTCCTTGAGGGTTGTTTTTTTGTAGATGAAGCCCACGAACAGTGCCTTTTTTTGATTTTGATAAATTGTCTTGAATAAACTCAATTCCTTTGCTCAAAAACATCTCATGTAAAGAAGCGCTATAGCACTCTAAAAACTCACCTCTCTCATCTTCAAACACTTTTGGGAAAAATTCTTGAACACTATTACTATTCATGGGATACCACCCACATGCCTAAAGACTGTCTCCACCAATCATAAAACTTTTCATACTTCATGCTGTTTGCAACAAGCGCGTCCGACTCTTTTTTTGCATGTATAAAGCCACGGCTTTGTAAAAGAGTATGAACTTCTCGTGTTTGCAATGGGTTTAGATGCTGGTGGTATGGATCATTATCCGGATCATCTTCGCCCCCTGTAGATGCCCATGAAATAATAAGCGCTCCGCCTGGCTCTAGTAATTTCTTAATATTATCAAGCATGACACCGGCATACTCAGCCTCGATATGCTCTCCTACCTCGGTGCATACAACGATGGTGTGCTTCGGACAATCATCTGGGAGGGGTTCTCTGATATCCCAAATGTTAATGTCTTTTGATATTAGCTCTTGAGAATTCTTTAAATGATAATCAAAGTACTCATACCCTGATACTCTAATACGGGGGTTATTTTGCTTGACTTCATGAATAAGCCATCCATTTGCACACCCCACATCACATAAAGACCCTACGGACTCAAACTCAATTGTGTCTGCCATGGTATTATAGAATGCAGTGTAGGGAGGTTGTTTCCTATTCCACTCAGCTTCATAAGGATATCGATCATCTATGTTTATTTTTTCTTTCAAAGCCATACTTCCTTTTCAGGGACCGGTGTGTATTGTAAGAAGTCAATGATGCTATAATCAAAAGCCTTTAGCCTGTAGTTTGTCCAGTCTCCCATATACGGCCTCGCAAAGTCCACTATTCCAGCAATTGCGTCTATACCGGAACCTACATCAAGAAAAATTGCATTCTTATATTTCTTAAATCTGTGCATTAGTGCAGACTTAACATGCCCAATGCCAACCAAGTATATTTGCGTTTCTCCCGGTGAGACAGCTAACTGCTTAGCAACATGCTGTTCAACTAGATCAATATTATCACACGCAAACTTTTGAGGGATGCAAATATACTCATTAAATGATTCTATTCCTAAAAACTCACGATACTCAGGGTGGCTCATTAAACTATGAATTAGCACCATTTTTTCGTATGCACCAATCAATCCTATCTTTCCTGCAAAGTTTTGAAAAAGCCACTTATTTGCAACAAGACCGTATCCAAACTCCGCTGGAAAATCAATCTTTCTATTTGGGTAAATTGTATGGAAATGGCCTCTGTTTTCCGGATATATTTCTACATTAATAAAGTCATTTTTAAGAGTACCTTCAACAAATTCATTATGCTTTTCGAGGGCATGGTACGGTACACTTAAAGCCCTACGTCCTGGCTCCGCACTTCCTACGTTTTCTTTCCTTAAAAAGAAATAATCACCATCACCGAATTTATAAAAAGTCTTGCATTCTTTAGCGTTGGTAAGGTCTAAAAGTAGTGACTTAAAACTAGCTAGCTCGTCTTGAAATTGAGGATACGTATCTTTATTACTAAAGCAAGGATTTTCATCAAGGTTTGTAGTACCCTGTATCTGGTATTGTTGTAGATGATTTTTCATTACGGACTTTCCTTATTCTCTTCGTTATGCTTGGCTATAAGTTTATGATATTCACCCGGTATGTCTTTTCTCATAAACGTAACATCATAGTCGTCACTGTGGAATACTATGTAAAACATTAGCATTCGCTTTATAGCTTTAAAGTGTTGAGATAGAGCAGTGATATAATCATTTGGCTTATGCATCAAATTATGATCAGTAAGCTGCCCTCTAGCGAGATCAAAATCACAAGTAATGTATTTAGGCAAAGGATCTAGCTCCAATGCTTGTTCCAATATGCCATACTCGACTCCTTCAACATCAATTTTAAGGACATCTATTTGCTTATGGCCTAACCGGTTCATAATATCTTTTATTGTATGAACAGGAGCTTCAAATGTTTCGTATTCTACATCGTTACCGCGAAAGGAGCTGTACATGCTATAAGACGCTATGTCGTTTGCTGTAGCTGGCCGGTAGAATGTGGCAGTACCACATTCGCTATAAAGCCCGACAGGTAAAAAAGTAAACTTTGATGACTGATGGACGCCTGATCTTAATGTAGAAATAAGATCGTAAATATTTTGTGGTGGACCAATTGGTTCTTCTCCAGGGGGTAAGTCACCATTATTAAGCACATAAAGTATTTGATTAGCATATTCAATCGAGTGAGGTGACGGATCTATCATTACCACTTCTACTGGATAATTTAGGCCCCATGTTACATCATGCGATGCGTCTGTACCAGTCCCTGCAGAGTATACTATGGACCCTTCCTTAATGCCTATCATAGGATCTGGGTATTTGTATGTTCCGCAAGAAACCATCCCCAATACAGGAGGTTGTGAAACAGTATTGTTTTTCATTTTACGTTATCACTAAAGTATTTCTTGACCCAATAGGCTACATACTCAACATCATGATCAGACATTGCTGGATGTACAGGGAGTGAAATTAGCTTAAGCCACTCTGTATCTGCAACAGGGTATTCCCTATCTTGCTTTACTATCGAGTATTTATGTAGAGGCTTAAAGTGAACGCTGGTATGAACTTTTTTATCTGCCAGATAATCTATTAAGCTGTCTCGGTGTTCAGGTGGTACCCTAGCACAATAATACTGCACTGTATCTGAGTATACTGGTGTCTCAATTACATCACCTAACATATCATTATATGCAGACTGGATTTGCCGGCGTCGTTGTAAGTGCGCTGGTAACTTTTTCATTTGCTCTAAGCAAATCGCTGCAGCTAAATCAATCATGTATGCCTTGTACCCGATCATGTCAACTTCATAGTCCCATGAGTACCCTGGTCGTCCGGTAGGATTATCTTTCTTGTTTACTCTTGAATACGTGCTAGTAATACCAAGCCATGTCATTGGCACAAGCTTTTCATAAAGCTCTTTATTGTTTGTTGTGATCATTCCGCCATCACCACAAGGCATTGTCTTGACTGCTTGAAACGACCATACTGCAACGTCGCCCTTCATTCCGGCTCCTGGAGTATAGCAACTATGTGCAGTATCCTCTAAGATAAGTCCATCATAAAACTCTCTAATTTCGTCAATCGGTGCAGGAACACCTGCCATATTAACTGCAATGATTGCCTTCGTGTTTGGGCGTAGGTGCTTCTTTACATCATCCGGATCAAGGTTTAGAGTCCTTCTGTCAACATCAACAATATTTGATGTACAGTTATTCCACAGAGGGACCATCGCGGTCGTCATAAATGATATCGTGGGATTGATAATGTCACAATCTTTAATACCTAATGCCTTAAATACCAGGTCTTGTCCATGTGTAGCACTGGTAACTGCAACCGCATATTTTGCACCGACCATTTCAGCAAACTTTTTTTCAAACTCTGCAACCTTAGGTCCCTTGCCCCACCACCCTGATTCAATACATCCACGAAGGGCTTCAATCTCTTCTTCACCTCCGTAAGGCCTTAATACAGGTAGCGTCTCTTTTCTAATTTTCATATCGTACTTCTCTCTAAGTTATGTGGAAATTGGTAAGCGTAAACTCAGTGCCATCAGTCTCCCAATCATTTCTGACTAGTCCTAAAAAGTCTATCCACTCAAATTCAATATTATTCGTTTGTACAAAAGAATACAAGTTTTGTTCTGAACCAATATGTTCTGTCGACATTTTACTCAGCCTAGCATAGCTATACTCTGCATATTCTTTCATTGCTTTTGACTTCATAGCGAAGAACATGTCATTGTACATACCTTCTTTATGACTTTCTTGGTATCTGCCATCGACATATAAAAAATCAGGGTTACATAAAAGGGCTTCCTTTTTTAGTTGCTCTGTTTTTTCAAATGCATAAGGGCATGTGTAGATTCTTCTAGCAGTAACATAACATATATTTTCATATTGCTCATAATCTATGTTGTCCATTGCAATCTTTAGCATAAGAAGCTCTCCAAGACCCTTGTTTACACCACCGATATTGGTCTTGCTTCCCATTGCTAAAATGTTACAGTCTTTAAGCGCTTCTTGAAGTTCAACGTCAGGAGGTACCGTCAAATCATCGATCGTGTTATCACATATGATCATATCAAAAGATTCAGGCAATACTCTCTTAAGCTGCTTTAAGCATATGCCGTACTCTTTTTCCCTAAATGACAAGAGCTCAGGACTAATATTTTTTGGGCGAATTGAACAAAACGCCAATACTAAGTTTTTCATTTTTTACCCACTAATTTGTTGTAATAATAATACCAGTCAAGGAATGATGTTAATCCTTCTTGCATGTTCACAGAAGGTAAAAATCCAAAATCGTTTCTTATTATATCAATGTTGGCCCATGTCTTATTAACGTCTCCTGCTGCAGGGCCCGTTAGCTTTCTGTTGGCTTTTATGCCGATCAAAGACTCTAAGGTGTCAACAAACTCAGACACCCTAACCATGCTACTATTCCCTATATTATACACATTTCTACGAGGGGGTGATGACACAATCGATATAATCCCTGATACAATATCATCAATGTAGGTAAAGTCCCTTAGGTTATTTCCATGATTATACAACTCTATTTCTTTTCCTGACAGTATTTTTTCCGTAAACTTGTATACCGCCATATCAGGGCGACCCCATGGGCCATATACTGTAAAAAACCGTAGACCTGTGCAGTTTAGGTTATAGATGTTTTGATAGCTTTTTGCCATGACCTCATTGGCAACTTTTGTAGCAGCATAAAAGCTAACAGGGTCTGTAACGTCTGCGTCCTCCTTAAAGGGGGTTGAGCTATTACCATATACAGAACTACTAGATGCATACACTAAGTGACTTACTTTACCCCTACAGGATTCTAAAACATTGAAAAACCCTTGCACGTTTGACTGCATATACACTTCTGGATTTTCTATAGAGTATCTAACGCCAGCTTGTGCAGCTAAATGAATAAACACATCAGGCTTAAATGAAGCGACTAGAGTTCTTAGATGCTGATCACATACATCTAGTTCATGAAACTCATAATTTGAAAACTCCTCTAGCCTTTTATTTCTTTCAAGCTTAAGCCTAAGATCATAGTAGTCATTTAGATTATCAATGCCGAGTACTTCATTTCCTTCTTCCAAAAGCCTTAGAGCTACGGCGTTGCCTATAAACCCAGCAGTGCCAGTAATCAAGTATTTCATTATTTTTCTCTTAAGCTATCAACCGTCTTGCGTAAAGCCTCTTGAAACCCAGTCGGCGGAGACACTTTAAGGTCCCTTACCTTTTTATTGGATATTGAATATCTAAAGTCATGGCCTGGACGATCATCAACAAAAGTTATTGCTTCTGATGGATCTACGTTCATAATATCACAAATTGTTGTTATGACATCAATGTTCTCTAGTTCGTTACAGTGAGTTAAATTATATACTTCATTTTCTTTGCCGGAGCATAGCACTTCATAAATCATTTTTACGCAGTCTTTAACATAGAACCAATCCCTTACATTTTTTCCGTTTCCATAAACTGGTATTTTTGTGGAGTTCTCTATGCATCGAACCACAGTCGGTATTAGTTTTTCATTGTGTTGTCTAGGTCCAAAGTTATTACTCATACGAACCATCTTATATGTTGTATTGTACGTGTTGTGATAAGACTTAACAAAGTGTTCAGCAGCAGCTTTGCTAGCAGAATAAGGGTTTTTAGGATTCAGAACATCATCTTCCTTGAATGAGCCATCGATGGTAGACCCATATACTTCATCTGTAGAGATGTGGAGAAGCTTGGTACCGGTACTCCTACATATGTCTAATAGCGAAATGACACCTTGAATGTTTGATCTTACAAATGGATCAACATCCTTGATCGAATTATCTACATGAGACTCTGCTGCAAAGTTAATGATCCAATCAATGTCTCTTAGCTCACAAACCTCTTTAATAAATGCAGTGCTACATATATTTTTGTTCCACATCTTGAATCTTGGATGATCATATAGGTGCTGAATATTTGATGCTTTTCCAGCATATGTAAAACAATCTATTCCAACTACCTCGTGCCCATTTTCAATTAATAAATCAGCCATGTGGCTTCCAATAAACCCGGCACAACCCGTTACTAATATATTCATACTATGTCTTCCTTCTTACCTATAATTTTGTAAGCACCACTCTAACGCTTCTGTTGCGCTTCGAGGGGTAAATCCGGTTAGCTTAAGCTTTTCTAGCGAAAGGATAACATTAACCCTTTTTTCCGAAATCCTATTGCTCATTTCGCTATAGGGTATCTCTACTATGTTTAGATCTGGTTTTATGTGCTTTTTTACCATGCTAGCAATATCATATGGAGAAACTGGCCCTGTGTTTGAACAATTATAAACACCCTTAGCTCCAATTTTTAAGAGATGATTGATCATTAATGAAAAATCTTCAATACATGTAATAGAGTTTGTCTCTTTATGACAATGCAGCGTATCCATAGAGGCAAACTTAGTTATCATATTAGTAGGGTGCTTAATAGAGCTTATCATATGCCTGGGGCGTAAGATAAGATAGTTTTCGTAGCCATACGAAGTAATAAAGCTATCTGCCCACTGTTTTGTTTTTGTATACCATACAGCTGGCTGAGGTATCGACCCTTCAGTCGATAAAGCATCATTCCCGTCAAATATACAACCGGTACTAATATGAACTAACTTTCTATTGTATTCTGAACATGCTATTAGCACATTAATAGCACCAACAGTATTAACATCATATGCTTTTTGCTTATTTGATTCGCACCAAGACAGGTTGGTTTTTGCGACACAATTAATAACAGGACCTGTGGTTGATCTGATCACGCTAACCACACTGTCAATATCTGTTATTTCACACCGATCGTGCGTTATGATAACGTCTTTAGGGCCCCTTATGATTTGAGAAACTTTTCCGTTTCCTATAATCGTCCTAATAGTCTTTGCTTCTTGACTCATTGATTAACACGTTTGCCTTGTAATACGATGAATGTGTTCCAGCATCAGTCCACCATCCTTCCATTATTGAATATCCGGCGGCACCCTCTCGTATATAAGAGTTATTTAGTTCTGTTATTTCATACTCTCCACGATGTGAAGGGGTCAGATCTCGTATTCTACTAAATGCAGATTCATCATACATGTATATTCCTGTGATGCATAGATCAGAAATATTAGTCTTCGGCTTCTCTATTGCATCGACGAGGTTACCTGACTCTAAGACTGCAACACCATACCTTTCAGGATCAGGCACTTTTTTAAGAAGTAAAAAACACTTAGACGTAGACGATCTATAATCATTAACATAGTTGCTCAAGCCATCATGAAACATATTATCACCTAAAAGTACTATGAACTTTTCGTTATTAATAAAATTTTCAGCCAACCTAAGCGCATCGGCAATTCCAGCAGCTGATTCTTGAACTTTAAATGTGAAAGAACAACCATACTTTTCGCCACTCCCTAATAGGCTAATCATATCGCCCATATGCTCTGTCCCTGTAATCACCATTATCTCTGTGATGTTAACATCTACTAACTTTGAAACAAGGTGAAGGATCATAGGTTTTTCGCCTACCGGAAGAAGGTGCTTGTTCGTTACGTCAGTTAGAGGCTTAAGCCTTGAGCCTGTTCCTCCGGCTAAAATTACACCTTTTCTCATAATACCCTCGCGTTTGTTAGAAGTTCGATGTATCGATCTGTAGATATATCAATTGTGTGGTTCTCTAAAATATATTCTCTAGGTGCCCAGCACCTACCCATCGCAACAAATTTTTCTATGGTGTCTGCAGATATATCATTTTCTATTACTCCGCATCGCTCATCAAAATATGGCACAGAGGTTGCGGCCCATGATTTTGAACCATCTCTAGAAACCAATGTATCTTTGTTAAAGACAAGGCATGGTAAATTTGCACTTAACATATTCATGTATGCATATCCTTGGCTTTCAGTATTTGTACATAGTATTGCCATTTTTGAATTTTGAACTGCTGCATGAAAGTCTTTCTCATTATAATGACCGTACTCAAATATTGCTAGTTTTGCATCTGGTCCATAAAAAGTCTGGATAGCTGCAGCTAACTTATCATAATCTTCCGTGGACCGGTTCTTAAGATATATCAAGCAGTCAACCTCTTTGTGGCCTGAAATTGGAGCGTAGGTGTTGGTATCAATTCCGCCAGACCATATGTGGACTTGTTTATCTTTCATTAGAGGCTCTTGTTCATGCTTATCTTTTACCCATTGTGATGGAACAATAAAGTTATGTAGCTTTGCAATAATCTCTGGCTTTTCAGAAGGTGACTCCCAAGTGTTAGGGCCGACAAGAGCTCTTTTTCCTAATAGCTCATTTACGTCTGGCCAGTCGTCACCCCATTGAAGGCATGCAACGTGATCTGTTTCTTCGATCCTAGAAACAATTTGTATGCCCCTTTTATTAAAGCCATTTTTGAGCGACCATACTAGCTTTCCTGGGCCTCTATCTAGATACTTTGCAACTATACATACATTATCCATCATTGTCTCCCTTGTCTGCCCATGTAGATGTGCTTCCTGACCTGTGGCTTAGGTGATCAACCCAAAAGTATTGGTTGTTTAAAGTCTTTAATGCAATTGCTTCAGGAGTACGATATATGTCAAATCCGCTAGCACGTTCTAATGGAAACTCGTTAGCCTCAACGAACAAAACCCTGTTAAATAATTCCGCATGACAAACATATGCAGCACCGTATGCACACCCTTCAATGGTATTAATGTAAAACATTTCATCAACTACCTTACTGCGCATAAAAAATCCATAATTCCATGCTTGGCCATTTATTACTATCGCAAAATTTTCGTCGTTCCACAACATAGCATGGGGCTTATTATCGACAACATACTCAAATCCGTCATGAAAAAATCTTTCTCTTAAAAACAGGTAGTTTTGAGGGTGGCTCCCATCATCGGTTGGGATATGATGACCAAACCTTTCCCAAGGACCAAATTTTTCGTTGCCGCTTAGGCGGACACACCTATGAGGAGATACGTACGCATTTTTATTTGAGACAATAATATCTTTAATTTTTGTCATATTTGTGACATTAAATACCTGATCTGCTTCAGTATAAATAACCAGGCAGTCTTTTAGCCCTAGGGCTTGGACATGGCGGCATGCAGTGATAGGCAAATATAGAGGATCACAACTTAGCATGCATGTCTCTATTCCATCGATTACACTTATGGCATCACTATCATTATCATTACATACTGCAACAATAATCCTGTCACAATGCTCTTTAAGACTATGAACTGTTTGCGTTAACCAAGAAAGGTTTCTATCTCTAGTGGTTTTATCAACGTTATCATGCCCACCATAGAATGGTATTACACCTACTGTATCTAGATTCATCATTCAAGCCTATCAATAATTGGCCAGGATGTTGTACCTTCTTTTGCATAAAAGGCATCCCCCCAGCCAAATGGAGTCATGTGTGTTGCATACCTTTTAAAGCCATATCCTGCTAAGAACTCATCTAGTTCATCGGCTAAGCAGCAGCCGGCATAAAGGCTCTTTTCATTTATTTCAGTATACACATACTGTATACTGTCTAGTATTCCGGTCATTCCTTTAAGAGCGATTAGTTCTGCGCCCTGAATATCTAAGTTCAAAAAGTTAAAGCAATCCGGATCATAACCGCTGGCTAGCATGAATGTATCCACACGCCTTGTTGGTACCTTAATTTTATCAACCATTTTTACATGAGGATGTTCTGTAAGGTGAGTATCAAAATCTAGAATTG
>MDTB01042223.1_pt1 | contig 10629 bp, 10 predicted proteins | sample 811161 | NCBI WGS metagenome assembly MDTB01 (sample SAMN05326650, study PRJNA326480) | marine metagenome | isolation source: seawater | place: Mediterranean Sea | collected 2009
ACTGTATGAGCAAAAACATTTGCACTTCCTGGTGTTGCTTTAAATCCTCCAGTTCCCCATCCACAATTAAAATATAATCCACTAACTTCGGATTTACTTATGATCGGACTTGCATCAGGACAAATATCAACGATACCTCCCCACTGTCTTAACATTTTCATTTTTCCAAATATTGGATAAAGTTCAACAATAGCTCTCACGGTTTCTTCGATAACATCGTAACCACCACGCTGTGTAAATGAGTTATAACCATCTGTTCCGGCTCCAATAACTAATTCACCTTTATCTGATTGGCTAACATAAGCATGAACAGCATTAGACATAACAACTGTATTGATCACGGGTTTGATAGGTTCAGAGACCAAAGCTTGTAGAGGTCTACTTTGTAACGGTAATCTCACTCCAGCAGTTTTTGCTAAAACACTTGTATGACCTGAGGCTACAACAGCTACTTTTCCTGCTTTAATAAATCCTTTTGAGGTTTCAACTCCCTCAACTTTATTATTACTAGTTTTAATATTTTTTACTTCACAATTTTGAATAATATCAACACCCATTTCATCAGCTCTCATTGCAAAACCCCAAGCAATAGCATCGTGTCTTGCTACCCCGCCTCTTGGTTGATAAGCGGCACCTAAGACTGGATATCTTAAATTATCTGTGTTCATGATAGGAACTAATTCTTTTATTTCTTTAGTATCCAACCATTTTGTATCAAGTCCGTTAAGTCTATTAGCGCTTATCCGCCTTTTCATTTCTTTAATGTCATGTTCGTTATGAGCTAGATTCATTACACCTCTTTGACTAAACATCATGTTATAGTTAAGTTCTTCAGATAAATTTTCCCATAGTTTTATTGAATGGTCATAAAGATAGGCACTTTCATTCCAGAGATAATTTGATCTAATAATAGTTGTATTACGTCCAGTATTGCCTCCTCCTAACCAGCCTTTTTCTATTACAGCTATATTTTTAACGCCGTGTTCTTTAGCTAGGTAGTAAGCAGTTCCCAAACCATGGCCTCCCCCACCAACTATAATTACATCATAGGTTTTTTTAGGTTCAGGGCTTTGCCACATTTTTTGCCAATTCTCATTACTTGAGAAGGAGTTTTTAATAAGGCTAAAAATTGAATAATTTTTTTTCACGAAATTAAACTAACAAAAAAAGTTGTTGTCAGCCACTAATTACGATCTTATGTTTAAAATGACACAACTTAAAAGCGCACATTTTTTACACAATTTTGTTGACGTTTATGGATAAAGGAATGTAAAGAGGAATTGGAGATTAATTTATGAGTAAAGATTTAATAAAAAGACTTGATAAGGGGCCAGTGATTTGTGCTGAAGGTTTTTTATTCGAAATTGAAAAAAGGGGATATATGGCATCTGGAGAATTTGTGCCGATGGTAGCTCTAGAAAATCCAGACGCACTAGAAAATTTACATAAAGACTTTCAACATGCTGGGTCAGATGTTGTTCAGGCATTTACATATAATGGACATAGAGAGAAAATGAGGGTTATCGGCAAAGAAGAATTATTAGAACCTTTAAATCGTGCAGCATTAAAAATTGCAAAAAAAGTTTCTAACTTAAAATCAAGTGGAGATAAGCCAAACTTAATGGCGGGAAATATTTCAAACTCTAATATTTGGAACGATAAAGATAAAGCAACTCATACTGAAGTTGAAAAAATGTTTACAGAAATGGTTGGTTGGGCAGTAGATGAAGGTGCCGATATGTTGATTGGTGAAACTTTTTATTATGCAGAAGAAGCTTACACAGCTTTAAAGGTGATGCAAAAAACTGGATTACCAAGTGTTATAACTATTTCTCCTATGGTAGAGAACATTATGAGAGATGGCGTTGGTATAGTTGATGCTTGTAAAGAATTAGAACAACGTGGAGGTAAAGTTGTTGGTATGAATTGTTTTAGAGGACCTCCTACTATGTTTCCTTATATTAAAGAAATTAGAAAAGCTCTAAAATGCCACGTAGCAGCATTGCCTATTACCTATAGAACGACTAAAAAAAATCCTACTTTTTTTAATTTACCAGATAATAATGGATGTGCTTGTCCTACACCACATCAAACACCCTTCCCTACAGCACTGGATCCTATGCAAATAAATAGATATGAAATGGGGAAATTTATGAAAGACTGTTTTGATCTCGGTATAAATTATTTAGGAGTTTGTTGTGGAGCAAACCCAATGTTAATTAGGGAAACTGCTCATGCAGTTGGATTAACAGTTCCCGCAAGTAAATATAAAGAAAAAATGTCTAATCATTTCATGTATGGGAAAAATAAAAGAATTCCAAAGCACATGAAAGATTACGGCGATAAAGCTTAAAAAATTCATTTAAATAAATTCTTGACAATAGTGTGATAATATTGTTTTATATTTTATAGCGCTGATTTAATACAAATTGCTGAGCGCTTAACAAATCCAGCTAAAGCGATAAAGTCTCTCAGACCACCGCTTTAGACGGTGGTTTTTTTTTGAAAATTTCAATTAGAAACCGGGTATTTGAACCATATTGTACACCTGGCGTTTCGCCGAAGTACTAAAAAGGAGAAGATGAATTTAAAAAAACGTATCTCTCGTTTGTTAATTTTAATTCATTCTTCTCCAGAAAGAGCGGAGAAAATGAAGAAAACAATTAGAATAGAAACAACAAGGAGTAATAAATAATGGCTGATTATAAACATCCAGAAACTATTGCATTGCATGGTGGAACATACAGAAGTGATCCTGCAACAACAGCAGTAGCAGTACCAATTTACCAAACAACTTCTTATCAATTTAAAGATGCAGAAACTGCTGCGAATTTATTTGGCTTGAAAGAATTTGGTAATATTTACACGAGAATAATGAACCCAACATGTAACGTACTTGAGGAAAGAGTAGCAGCACTAGAAGGTGGTGTTGCAGCATGTGCTGTTGGCTCAGGTCAAGCAGCAACAGCTATGTGTATCCAAAACTTAGCACAAGCAGGTGATAACATTATTGCTTCAACTGACTTATATGGTGGTACAGTAAACTTATTTAAAAATACTTTAAGACAACAAGGTATTGAAGTTAGATTTGCTGATCCAGCTGATCCAGCAAACTTTGAAAAGTTAACTGACGAAAAAACACGAGCTTATTATGGAGAGACATTACCGAATCCATATTTACGGGTTTTTCCAATTAAAGAAGTTTCAGATATTGGTAGAAAGCATGGAATTCCATTAGTTATGGATAACACTGCCGCGCCGGTAATATGCAAACCTTTAGCTCATGGCGCTGCAATAGTATTGCACTCGCTGACTAAATTTATTGGAGGTCACGGTACTTCAATTGGTGGAATTGTTGTCGATGGTGGAAATTTTGATTGGATAAAAAATCGAAAAAGGCAACCATTATTGAATGAACCAGATCAAAGTTATGGTGGTGCAATTTGGACTGACGCAGTTCCTCAATTAACTGGGGCTAACATTCCATTTGTAATAAGACTTAGAGTAGTGTTGCTTAGAGATACAGGGTCCCCTCTATCACCTTTCAATGCATGGCAAATCATACAAGGTTTGGAAACTGTTGGTCTTAGAATGAAACAGCATTGTGCTAATGCAGAAAAAGTTGTTTCTTTCCTAGAAACTCAAAAGAAAGTCAAAAATATAATCTTTCCTACAAACCACCAAGGTGAAATAAAAGAAAGAGCTAAGAAATATTTACAAGGTGGAAATGGTGCTTTAGTTGGAGCAGATTTAGGAACTGCAGAAGCAGGAGCTAAATTTATTGATAACTTAAAAATGCTTTACCACGTTGCTAATATTGGCGATGCTAGAAGTTTAGCAATTCACCCGGCTACAACTACTCACAGTCAATTAAATGAGAAAGAGTTATTAGCTGCAGGTGTTACACCAGGTTATGTAAGACTCTCGATTGGTATCGAACATCCAGATGATATCATTGCAGATATTAAGCAAGCTTTAGCGGCTTAACAATTGATTTAGTGGTCCTAATTATTTATATTGGGACCACTTAATGATAAAAGAAATTAAATCCTCGGAAATAAAAAAATTTATAGAAGACAATCCTAAGACTGTTCTTTTAGATGTAAGAACAGAAGATGAATGGAACAGTATTGGCAAACCTGTTTCTAATACTTTGGGGATTAAAACTTATTTTATTACTATAGGTCAAGATTCAAGTTTTATTGAAAATGTTAAAAAAGAAATTAATAAAGAAAATCAATTATTAGTAATGTGTGCAGCTGGTGGAAGATCTATAATTGCAGTAAATCTTCTTCAAAATGAGGGTTATAAAGCACATAATATTTCAGATGGATTTAGTGGTAATGGTCAAGATCTTGGCTGGAAAAATTCTGGCTTACCTACTGACTAGATAATTGCTTTGTAGTTTTTTTTTCAATTCATTCTGGAAAGCAATAGCAAGTTCTCTTGGTGTTTTTTTAGATTGATTTAAATTATTAACAGAATTTGAAGCTTTTGGAGAAACTTTGTTCTTACGTTTAATTACAACTTTTTCAACGATTGGATCGATAGACTTTGGATATATTTTTGTAGTTTTTAATACTTTTTCTTTTATAGCACTATTTGTTGTAGATATTTTTTTTTTTACAATCGTGCAAAATTCAGACCTTGTTTTTTCAATAAAAGATATACATGTTTCCCGCTTTTTCTCAGGATTATTTTTTTCAGCATAAGATAGAGCATGTCCTAATGGTGTTTTTCCGGTATGTCTTTTAATTCCATAACTTATTGTTGAATTTATAGATGATTGAAGCATTTTTCCACTTGATGCACCCCCTACTGAAGTACCAAGTAAAGCAACGGACTCTACACATCCATTTAGTAAAAATGCTAGCGATAACAAAAATAATGTTTTCTTCATAATTTAGTGATTTGTTTTATGTAAATTCTATAATTTAAAAAGATATATATCTGATTCATGCAAATAAAAAAACTAATACATCGCTAGATCAGAAATATTTTTATGCAACCTGTGATAGTTACCACTTCAATTTAGGAATTAGATTTTCCCTTAAGGGTTGATTTTAATCTAAATATTTAATTTTGGATTTTTTATTTATATCGGCTTGTAGTGATGTGGAAAGATTTTTAAAAGTTTTATCCTGATTTTTTTTATTAATAATTTTAGCTTTGGTTAAACTAATTTGTTTTTTTAAAATTGTACAAATTTCTGAATTAGTTTTTTCAATAAAAGATAAGCAAGGTTCTTTTTCTTTATTTGGATTTATTTTTTCGACATACGAAATTGCGTGACCTAATGGTGTTTTTCCTGTCTGTTTTTTAATTCCATAACTTGTGACAGAGTGCAAAGAAGATTGAAGCATTTTCCCACTTGATGCTCCTCCTGCTGTAGTACCTAAAAAAGCTACAGACTCAGCGCACCCATTTAATAAGAACGTTATAAATAATAAAGAAAATATTTTCTTCATAGTTATTAATGTTTCCCCCTCTTTCTATAATTTTCCTACAGGTTATTGAATTTATTCAATTTAAAAAACAATAACGCTGATCAAAATGAGTATATCAAACACAACCTCAGATGGAAGTGTTTATATGATTATTCTTATAGGTTTATCTTTTAAGATTGACTGCATATTTTCAACCATTTGTAAGTAAAATTTAGAGTAATTCTCAGCGGTCACATAGCCAATATGGGGCAATAAGAATGCATTTGGAAGAAATCTCAATTTATGATCTTGAGGTAGTGGTTCTTTGTTATAAACGTCCAGTCCAACTCCTGCAATTTTTTCATCTTCAAGAGCTTTTATTAAATCGTTTTCGTTAATAATAGGTCCTCTCGAAGTATTGATTAAAAAGCTGCTTTTTTTCATCAATTTAAATTCTTTTTTTGTAATTAAATTTTTATATTTTTCACCAAGAACTAAATGAATAGATATTATATCAGATGTTTTAAACAAATCTTCCTTGCTAACGGGAAGAACACCTAATTTGTTTGCATTGCTTAAGCTGAGATTTTCACTCCAAGCAATTACCTGCATTCCAAATGCTTTTGCAACTTTTGCTACTTGTGAGCCTATTTTTCCAAGACCTATCAGCCCAATGACTTTTCCTTTAAGCTCGAAACCAATACTAGTTTGCCAATAACCCTGAAACATATTGTCTACTTCTTGTTTTACATTTCTTAGAAGCCCTAAAATTAAGGTCCATGTAAGTTCTGCTGCAGGATTAGAATTTATTTCAGTACCACATACAATTATATTTCTATTTTTTGCAGCCTCAAAGTTAATTGAGTTATTGCGCATTCCACTTGTCATTATATATTTTAAATTTGGTAAACCGTTTATTAAAGATTCTGTTATTGGTGTTCTTTCTCTCATGATAAATAAGCAATCAAAATTTTCTAATGTGACTATTGCTTCCTCTTCACTATTAAAACTTTCATTGAATATTTGAAATTCAAATATATTTTTATAGCTTTCTGTATCTACTATTTGCTCAAAAATATTTTGATAATCATCTAGTACAGCAATTTTAATCATTAACTTTCCTGTTCGATAAATAGATTCCTGATACTATAAAAGCTGCTCCAATTAAATGGTATAATTCAAATTTTTCTTTAAAAATAATTATTGCCATGACAGCACTGAATAAAGGCATCAATTGAATAAACATAGTAGCTCGGTTCGGACCAATTATTTCTACTCCTTTTTGCCAACAATAATAAGCAGCTATAGCTGGAAAAACTACAACATAAAAAAGAATTAAAAAAAATGCTTTGTTAAAATTTACCTCTAAACCAATTGATTTTTCATAAAAAAACTGCGGAATTAAAAAAAGTATCCCAACTGATACCATTAATTGTATTAAAGTAAATTGAGAAAATTCAAATTTATTTTTTTTAAGTAAAGTTGAATAAAGAGCCCAAGTAATTACACAGACTAACATCCACAGATCGCCTTTGTTAAAACTTAATGATATAATTTTTTGAATATCTCCGTAAGAAATTATAGCCCCTATTCCTATAATTGATAAAAATAATCCAAGAAGTTGAAAAATATTTGTTTTCTCAATTTTCATTAATGATGAAAGAACAATTGTAGCTGCTGGAATAGCCGCAAGTACTAAAACAGCATTAATTACTTGTGTATAGTTAAGCGCATAATACACAACTGAATTGAACGTGCTTATTGTAATCACTCCCATAAAACTAATTACAAACCAATTTTTTCTTATACTGGGTAAATTGTTATAAATTTCTTTATAGGTAAAAGGCATTAAGATAAACCATACCGAAATCCATCTGAAGACATTAAGTGTTAATGGAGGTACTTGAAATAGAGTTGCAAATTTTCCAACAATAAAATTACCTGACCAGAACAGCGCTGCTAATATTAAAAATATATAAGCTAAATATTTTTTTGACAATCTGTTCCTAACTAAATCTTTTTGAGCTATACGGAGATAAATCTAAATTTGTGTTTTCTTCCGCAACTATTCCAGACACAATTTTGCCTGTAACCGCTCCAAGAGTCCAGCCCAAATGATGATGTCCGAAAGCATAAATAATATTTTTGTTTTTTAAAGAAGGACCCATTATAGGTAGAAAATCAGGTAGGGTCGGCCTAAAACCAAGCCACTCATCATTGTATTTCTCTAGTTGGGGCAAAAGTTCTTTTGCACATTGATCTAAATAGTTAATTCTTTTTTTGGAGGGCGGATTTTTTAATCCACCTAGTTCTACAGTCCCAACGGCTCTTAATCCTTGATTCATTGGTGTTAATCCAAAACCTCGATCTAAAAATATTACAGGTCTTGAAATTAAATGATCCATGTTTTTATAATGCACATGGTATCCTCTCTCGGTATCTAAAGGAATTTTTTCATCTAGTTGATCTGTTAAATTTTTTGAAAAAGCTCCTGAAGCAATAACAGATTTTTCAAATTTATACTCTTTTGATTCTGATTTTATTATTGTTTCATTTTCGTTAATTTGTTTTAAACTTTTAATATTTTCTTGAATAAATTTTCCACCCTTTTTTATAAAAAGTCTAAATATTTCTTTTAAAATTCCGTGAGGATCTCTAGCATGCATAGCGCTTTCATAAATTACTCCGGCGTCAAACACTGGGTTAAGATTTGGTTCCAGTTCAAGCACTTCTTTTTTACTTAGTAATTTTTGCTCTATTCCCAAATCTTTTCTTACTTTAATTTCAAACTCTCTGCTTTTAAGATTTTTATTTGTCCAAATATAAATAATTCCTTTTTTTTCCACTAAATTAGTTGTGTCTATTTCTTTAAATATTTCTTCGTAAGCATCGTTTGATAAATTTAATATCTGATGCATGTACTTTGCTGTATATAGTGCTGACTTTTTATTACAGTTTTTAAAATAATTTAACAGCCATGGAATCATTCTGGGTATATAGCTCCATTTTAAAGCTAAAGGTCCATAAGAACTAAATAACATTTTTGGTAAATCATATAAAACGTCTGGTCTATTAAATTGTAAAACTGCATAAGGTGAGAAATGTCCTGCGTTACCATAAGATGCAGGTTTAAATTCTGATGATAATGGATCATGTCGATCAAAAATGGTAACTGGAATTCCTTTTTTTATTAACTGGAGACCTGTGCATACACCTTGTATGCCAGCTCCAATTATTCCTACAGATTTGCACTTATAGTTTTCCATTTGCAAACTATATTCTAAAGTTTGGACTATTTGTAGTGCGTTAGATTATACTAGGCTAAGACTTCTTTAGAATCTTTATTTACTATTGCGGCTGAAGGACCGTTGCTTTTCTTTTTTTTCTCGTCTTTTGATTTTGAAAACAGAAAGTCACCTGATGATTTACCAGCTGATTTACCTGCTGAATTAGATTTTTTAATATACCCTTCAATATCTGCTCCATCTTCAGTTCTTAAATTTTGACCAAATTCAATATCGCCTTTTACAACCCCAGTGCTTCCGATAATAACATTTAAAGCAGAAATTTTTCCATCTAAGTGTCCGTGTACCTCGACCCTATCAGCTTCTACTTCACCAGAAATTGAGCCCGTTTCTTTTATTACTACTTCTTTTGAAAATACTGGGCCTTTAATAAGTCCCGCAATGTCTATAGCTCCTGAGCTGTTAACTGTTCCGTCTATACTAACAGTTTCGCTTATCAAAGATCTCTCGGAGTCTTTTCTTTCACTAAAAAATTTATCTTTATTTGATCCAAACATTTTATAATTACAAAAATTTAATCACCTTTTGAAGAGTTCTACAAGTTAAAAAAAATAAAAGATTCGTTCAAACTGAGCCTTTTTGTTAATTTACAGGGGTGTCTTTGTAAACTTTGCATGACATGGCTACGCCTAAACCAAACATAATTGCTAACATTGAGGAGCCCCCATAGGACATGATGGGAAGAGGAGCGCCAACTATAGGTAGTAACCCCAGCACCATGCCCATATTAACGCCAACGTATAGAAAAAAAGCGGAGGCAAAACTATAACAATATAATTTGCCATAATTACTTCTTGTAACATGGCCTATTTTTACAATTCGATGAATGATTAAGAAATATAACAATAGTATAAAAACAGATCCGAAAAATCCAAATTCTTCAGAGAACAGTGTAAATATGAAATCTGTATGTTTTTCGGGTAAAAACTCCAGGTAACTTTGAGAACCGTTTAGAAATCCTTTGCCAAACAACCCTCCTGAACCTATTGCTATTTTGGATTGAATAATTTGATACCCCGCCCCTAGTGGATCTCTGTCAGGATTAATAAAAGTCAAAATTCTCGATTTCTGGTAAGGTTTTAAAAATGAAATAGCAATCGGAGCTAGACACAAAAATAATAAAGATAAATAAGTAAAAAACTTGACTTTAACACCTGCAAGCCAAGCAACAAAAATTCCCCCGACTGCTATTAGAATAGATGTTCCCAGGTCTGGTTGAGTAATAACTAAAAGAACTGGAGCAAGCATTGAAATAATAGGAAGAAATAAAAATTTTATTTTATTAACTTCATGTGATGGTATTCTATGATAGTACTTACATAAAAATAAAATTAGACCCACTTTCATTAATTCAGATGGTTGTAAATTCATAAAATAAAAATTTATCCACCTTTGTGATCCTGAAGATGTAAGTCCAAAATATTTTACGCCTAAAAGTAATATAAAGAATGTTAAATATATTAAAGTTGAAGTGTGGTACCAAAACTTTAATTGAAAAAAAGATACTATTATAAATAATGAAAAGAAAACTAAAAATCTAATAATATGGCTCTTCGTATGATAGTCGAAAGATCCCCCCGCTGTAGAATACATTGCAAACATACTTATAATACCTAAAAGAAGGATAGAAAAAATTAAAACATAATCTAATGAACCGACCTTACCTGAAAATGATGATGATGAATTAATTGTTCGAGATGTTATCATTAAATATCTTTTCCTATTTTATAAAGATTTGAGTTTCTTAAAGAATCTCTTTCTATTACTTTTTTAATAACTTGTTTTGCTATAGGCGCAGCTGAACTGCTTCCTGAACCTCCATGCTCCACAAGAACACTGATTGCATATTTTGGATCATTGTATGGAGCAAAAGCAACAAACAAAGCGTGATCTCTATC
>MDTB01042924.1_pt1 | contig 10629 bp, 5 predicted proteins | sample 811161 | NCBI WGS metagenome assembly MDTB01 (sample SAMN05326650, study PRJNA326480) | marine metagenome | isolation source: seawater | place: Mediterranean Sea | collected 2009
GATGCAGGTATTTGAATCTGGAGAAGTACAGGATATGTGTGGAGAGGATGTCTCATTCTGTTTAGACGCAAAAGAAGCAGGATTTGAGATATGGTGTGACCCACGTATTCGTGTTGGTCATGAAAAGACAAGAGTAATCTAAACGTGGCAGATCGATATAGTATTCACATTCACGGTGAATGTAAGTTTTCAGATCTTTCTGAGTTTGAATATTTTGATATCATGGAAGATCTAGCAATCGAATTCTATCAGACAGGTAAACCAAACCCTTCTGATGTACATACAGAAATTATAGGAGATTAATTATGGCAAAAATGAAGAGTAGTATCTCAGGAACAGTGTTTATTGATGCAATTCCGAAAAAAACTCGTCAGGGAAACGGAAAACACTCGAAATACTCGGCAACTTCGCGTAACTCGGCTCGTAAAAGGTATCGAGGTCAAGGAAAATGAACTGTTGGCACTGCGGTACTGAGTTAATCTGGGGTGCTGATCATGATATGGAAGATGTAAATGATGGAGAGGAGTCTGAATATGACTTTTACTCCAATTTTACATGTCCGAAATGTCAATCTTACGTTGAAGTCTACCATCACAAATAATGTCTACTCTAATTGCGAATCTACCCTCCTATGATGTATGGGTAAGAAAAGAATATTTAACTGACCATCAAAGTGGTCATGGTGAATTTGTAAAGGGTATATGGGTATCTGCCAAAAGTATACCTGGTCGAGCATTTTATTTTGAGACTTATCTACCAGAATATGCAGCAATGTTTGATAAGTTACCAATTTCTGCGTTTACAACCGATCCAGAGATACCAACACCTGATATGACACTTCATAATCTTCAATTTTGGAACTGTATGGACTATGGAGTCGTTGCAGTACAGAAACAATTCATTGGAAGTATGCATTATGAGGTCATGACGAGGGATTATGGCAATCAAACTGGTACTTATATCTGTACTTTAGACAATTATCATGAAAGTGTAGACTCAATTGACTACTCAACAAGTGAACAACCTGCAGAACATAAGTCACATAACCTTCTTGAACTCGATAATGGTCAATTTTGCCTCTATCCGAACAACAGAATGAGAATATATGACAATAGTATCACTCCAGAGGTACCAAAGGTGCCCGATTTTAAGGTTTCAACGATTTATTATCAAGTTGAGAATGGTCATGATCGTGACGGACTCGGATCTGAAGAGAATTATTTCTGGAAAACAGCAAAAGAACGAAGAAATGATGAAAATAAAGATGAAATTACACCCGAACTTGGTTAAATAAATTTAAAATCGTCAAAAGACGATTTTTTTTTATGTTTTTAGGTATAAATAAAGAATTATTGCTACAGGTATAAATAAACCTAGCAAACTGTTTACTAAATTGAATGAAAACTAGGATATCTAGGTCATTTAAGGATATTAATCTATCATTTAAACCACATCCAGTCACAAAAGACCTTACAATTCTTAAAAATGCGAATGCAATTAAGAGATCTGTGAGAAATTTAGTGGAAACTATTCCGAGAGAAAGATTTTTTAACCCAAATCTTGGTACAGACATTCGATCAAGTCTATTTGACTTCTGTGACTTTGGTACTGCATCAGTTATTGAAAGACAAATCACTACAACTATTGAAAACTTTGAACCTCGAATCGATAATTTAGATATTGAAGTGATTCCCAAACCAGATGACAACGAATTTGAGGTAAATATCTTCTTTGATATCATCGGACAGCAGTTTCCTTCACAAGCATTTCAGTTCATATTAGAAGCTACAAGATAATATGCCATTTACTAAATTCACAAACCTAGATTTTGACCAGATAAAGACCTCAATAAAGGATTATCTTCGCACAAACTCAGATTTTACTGATTTTGACTTTGAGGGGTCTAATTTTTCAGTTTTAATTGATACTTTAGCATACAATACTTACATTACTGCGTTTAACTCAAACATGGTTGTGAATGAGTCCTTCCTTGACTCTGCAACAGTTCGAGAAAACGTTGTTTCACTTGCTCGAAACATTGGATATGTTCCAAGATCTAAAAGTGCAGCAAAGGCAACTATATCTTTTGATATTAATTCAAACGATACCTCAGAGGTGTCTACAGTAACCCTGAGAGCAGGTTTAGTTTGTATTGGCAGCAGTAATGATATTACATATACTTTCTCAATTCCAGACGATATAACAACCACTGTCACACCTCAATTTAGTGGAGGTAATCGAAGTGGATATACAGCATCATTTAATTCAATTGAGGTTTTTCAAGGAACTTTGATTCGTAAAAGTTTTACAGTCGATGGATCACTTGACCAAAGATTCATTTTAGACAACCCTTCAATTGATTCATCAACGATTATTGTATATGTGAAGGATAGTCCAAGTGGTGCGGATAAAGGAACTCTATTTACAAAGGTTGATAATATTTTAAACATAGATTCAAACTCATCAACTTTCTTAATTCAGGAAGTTCAGGATGAAAAGTATGAACTTCTATTTGGAGATGGTATTTTTGGTCGAAAGATTGAAAATGGAAAAACAATTAATGTAAGTTACCTTGTAACTGATGGAAGAGAAGGAAACGGTCCTGCATTTTTCTCATATGCAGGAAATATTGAAAATGATTCAGGATCAACATCATCATTAGTAAGCACACCCACCATATCTGTGGTCTCAGCTGCCTCTAATGGCGGTGATATAGAGTCTGTAGACTCGATTAAGTATTTTGCCCCTCGACTTTATTCATCTCAGTACAGGGCGGTTACAGCAAGAGATTACGAATCGATAATTCAACAAATTTATCCAAATACTGAAAGTGTTTCTGTTGTTGGAGGTGAAGAAATTGATCCACCACAATTTGGAACTGTTTTTATTACAATCAAACCAAAAAATGGTGACTTTGTATCAGATTTTGATAAGACTCAAATATTATCAGATTTAAAGAATTATAGTCTTACGGGAATCAATCAAAAAATTGTTGATTTGAAAGTTCTTCATATTGAATTGGAGACATTCATCTACTATAACTCATCAAGAGTTAAATCTATTGATGGATTAAAAACAAATGTAATTAATGGTCTAACTACTTACTCTAAATCAACTGATGTAAATAAATTTGGCGGTAGATTTAAGTATAGTAAAGTTTTAAGTGTAATTGATAATATTGAGGATTCAATAACATCAAATATTACAAGGATTCGAATTCGAAGAAACTTAAACGCTCTTTTAAATCAATTTGCACAGTATGAAATTTGTTTTGGTAATCAATTTAATGTTAAGAGTGAGGGATTAAATATTAAGAGCACTGGATTTAATATCTCTGGAGTATCTGAGACAGTATTTTTAACAGATACTCCAAATGCAGATAAGCAAACAGGAGTAGTATCAATCGTTAAGAAAGATATTGTTGATGGTCAAAAAATAATTATCGTTGAAAATGCAGGAACAGTTGATTACATAAAGGGAGAAATAAATTTAACTACAATTAACATTACTTCGACTGATAAACCAAATAATATTATTGAGATTCAAGCATTCCCAGAATCCAATGATGTCATAGGTCTTGAAGATTTGTATTTGAAATTTAACATTGAAAGTAGTTCAATAAATATGATTAAAGACACCATTTCATCTGGAGATCAAATATCTGGTGTTGGATTTAAGGTTACATCAAGTTATACAAACGGAGATTTAATACGAGGATAGTATGATAAGTACTGGTATTGATACAAGAATAAAAGTTCAACAAATAATTGAAAATCAACTTCCTGAGTTTATTCTATCAGAGAGTCCAAAGGCAGCTGATTTTTTAAAGCAATATTATATCTCTCAAGAGTATACTGGAGGTCCAATTGACCTGACAGATAATTTAGATCAATATTTAAAGTTAGATAACTTAACACCTGAAGCTTTAAAAGGTTCAGTTACACTTGATTTGGATATTGCTTCAACAGATCAAGTAATTAAGGTTTCACCAAATACAAAAGGGTTTCCAAAACAATACGGATTGTTAAAAATTGGTAGTGAAGTCATCACATACACTGGTATGACTACAAATACCTTTACAGGATGTGAACGTGGATTTAGTGGAATTACAACTTATAGAGATATTAATAATCCATCAGAATTAGTATTCTCCACATCAACAGCACAAGAACATTCAAAAGGTGTAAATGTAAATAATTTAAGTTCTTTATTTCTACAAGAATTTTACAAAAAGATAAAAAATACCTTTACACCTGGTTTAGAAAATACAAATTTTGTTTCAAATTTAGATGTAAATAATTTTATAAAAGAATCTAGAACATTTTATGAGTCAAAAGGAACAGAAGAATCATTTAGAATCTTATTTAATGCACTATACGACGTAGATCCAAAAGTAATTGACTTAGAAGAATATTTAATCAAACCATCTTCTGCAAAATATGTAAGAAGAAAGAGAATAGTAGCAGAAAAATTGACGGGAGAACCTTTAAACTTAAAAGGTCAGACTATTGTTAGAACAACAGATTCCTCTTCTACTGCATCTGTTTCTGAGGTTGAAATATTAACAGGTATTTCTGGAATATCTACAATTAAAGATTATTTTATTTTAGATCTTTTCGTTGGATTTGATGAAGAAGAATTTATAACTGGAAGATTTGATGTCACAGGAAAAACAAAGGCTATAACTGATGTTTCTATTGGTGCTACAGTTATAACTGTAGATTCAACAGTTGGTTTTGGAACGACTGGAACAATTATTTCAGGTATAAACACAAGTATTGTTTACACTGATAAAACTATTAATCAGTTTTTAAGTTGTACAGGTATTTCAAATCAAATTAATTTAGGTGATGATATTATTGCGGATGATAAAATTTTTGGATATGAAGATGGAGATTTAACAAAAAAGGTTGAATTAAGAATCACAGGTGTATTAAGTGATTTTGTATCATCTGAAAGTAATAGATTATCATTAGAAAATGAAACTATTAGAATTAAAAGTATTGGTGAAATAATTGAAAATCCAAATACAAACAAAACTCAGAAAGAAATATTTGCAAACTCTTGGATTTACAATACGTCATCTAATTATGATATTGTTGATTTTATTAGTGGAACACAAAGTTCGATACAATTAGAGTCTAAGATAGATAAATCAAGTTTGAGAGTTGGTGATTCGATTCAAATTTTAGAAAAGAAAAGTAGTCCCTTTTCTTTAGGAACTGTTGTTCAGGAATCAGAAATTATAGAAGTAGTTGAAACACAAAATAAGATAACAATAAATTCATCTTTTGAGTTTAGTTCTTCAAAAAGATATGCAATTAGAAGAATTATAAAGAAAACCTTCAGTTCTGCTAACTTATTAAAGTATGGAAATGATACTATTACCGCAGACGTTCAAAATGTATATAACGAGTCAGATGAAAGTCTATATGTAGCAAGTAATTCTCTTCCCTCATCTGGAGTTGGTAAAACAACTTCTACTGTCAGTATACCAAATGTAATTGAGAATACTACAATTCAAGACTTTAATAGTTTAAATCAAAAATATTCAATAATTTCATTTAATGTGCCTGATGTTCCTTTTGTAACAGGAGATCAAGTATATTATGAACCAGAGGCAGAACCATTGGTAGGACTTACCGCTGGTCTATATTTTATTCGAACAATAGGTAATAATAAAATTAAATTATTTAAATCACCAGCTTTTATTGATGCTAATGATTTTATTGAATTTGGTGTGCCTATAGACTCTAGTACTTTTCATAGATTCACTCTTGCAAATCAGTATAATAAGTTAGTAGCACCTCAAAAATTACTTAAAAAATTTCCAGTAAATATTAATCAAAATTTAGGTAAAAATGTAGAAACAGTTTCAGGACCTGTTGGAATGTTAATTGATGGTGTTGAAATTGAAAATGGAAAATCAACAGATGGTATTTTTTATGGATCAATTGAAAACTTTTCAGTAATTGGTTTTGGAACAGATTATGATATAATCAATCCACCTGTGATACAAGTTGGATCAGTATCAGCAGCTTCAACACAAGCATTAGTTAGTCCTGTTTTAAGTGGTGATATAACTGAAATTCAAGTTGATCCTCAAAATTTTGATATAGAAGATGTAGTATCAATTCAATTAACTGGAGGTAATAGTGGAGAAGCAGTTCTTCAACCAGTTCTTCGTAGAAGAAATAGAGTTTTAGAATTTAGCGGAGTTACTAGTGCTTTTGGAGGAGGTATTGATACATTCTCAGAAACAATTACATTCTTGAAACCTCATAATTTGATAAGTGGTCAAGTTTTAGTTTATGATAAAAATAAAAATACACAGTTAGGAATAGGAACTTTTAAAGGAAGTAACCTAGCTAATTTTGAAAGTTTGATCGACGGTCAACAATATTGGCCAGAAGTAGTTGGATTATCAACTATCAGACTCTACAGAAATGAAACAGACTATACAACAGGTATTAATACAATCGGATTTACAGATGTAGCAAAGAGTGGAATACATAAACTTAAATTAAAAGATGCTAAAAATAGTGTATCTAGTGTAAGAGTTATAAAATCAGGAAAACCATATTTAAGTAGAAAAATATTTGTTGACTCATCTTTAGGAATATCTACATACAAATCAACAGTTACCTTTAAAGATCATGGATTCTCAGATGGTGAATTAGTTGTTTATCAACCATTTGTTGGTTTAGGTACAACTTCACCTCAAAGCATATTAGGATTGTCTACCACAAACCAATACAATGTGATTAAAATTGATAATGATAAATTTAGAATTGCTAATGCTGGCGTTGGTGGTACTGACAACACTAACTTTATTAGAAAAAATCATGTTGATTTTAAAACAACTGGAACTGGATATCAGTTATTTAAATATCCAGATGTTGAAATTTCTATAAATGCAATTTACTCTGTTCCAACCTCAGATAAGATTAACTTAACTCCAGTTATACAAGGTCAAATTGTAAATGCATCCTTATATGAGAAGGGTAGTGGTTATGGATCAACTGATATTATTAACTATGAGAATAAACCAAATATTTTAGTTAAAAATGGATTGTCAAGACCAGGTAAAAATATAACACCATCAATAGTTCCTATAATTTCAGATGGTAAATTAATTAATTTTAATATTCAAGATGGTGGTGATGAATACTATTCAACTCCAGATTTAGTTGTAATTGGAGATGGAACTGGTGCAAGTTTAAGGGCAGTAATTGATAGAGATGAAAATTCATCTACATTCTTGAAGATAATTGATGTCGTTATCTTAAATTCTGGAACTAATTATACCTTTGACAAAACAAGAATTAACATAATTGCTAGGGGAAAAAATGTAGTATTTAATAGTTCAATTAAAAAATTAAATTTAGTTGGCATTCAAACATCAAGACCATATAAAGAGAGATATTCTGATCTTGCACTGCTACCAACTAATAACGAACTTAAGTTTACAACGGTTGGTTACTCTACTGCAATTGGTGAATCTAGATATGGTCAAAGATCAAATAGTCACTCACCTATCGTTGGATGGGCATATGACGGGAATCCAATTTACGGACCATACGGTTACAGTGATCCACTTGACAATTCATCAGCAATAAGAATATTAAAAACGGGATATTCTATAAAATCAACTATAGGTGATAGGGGCGATTTACCTTTCAATTTAGGATTTTTTGTTGAGGATTACTCATACCTACCAACAAACTCTACAGATCTAGATGAACATAATGGATGATATTGTAGAACTCCAGAATATCCAAATGGAGTTTATGCTTATTTTGCTGGTATTAATACCATAACAAGAGAACCAGAGTTTCCATACTTTATTGGAAATACATATAGATCAATTCCAGAAGTTTTGGACCCTCTCTCAACAATAGATCAGTCATTTGATTTTAATAATTCAAAATTAGTTAGAAATACCTTTCCATATAAACTATCAGATTCATTTGCAAATAATGATTTTATTATTGAGTCAAATAAAATATTATCACAAACAACAAGAGTTACATCTGTAACTCAAGGTTCTATCGATTCTTTAGATATTTTAAAATCTGGTGAAGGTTATAAAATAAATGATAATGTATTATTTGATAATAGTAATACTGATGGTGATGGTGTTAGTGCTTTTGTAAGTAAATTAGAAGGTAAATCAATATCAGATATTACAACATCTTATGAAAAACTTGAGAATCTTACTTTCATAAGAAAAGATCCAAGTACAATTTCAGTATTTGTCCCAGATACCCATCAATTAGCAGTTGGAAATAACCTTGAAATATCTGGTTTATCAACAGATATTAAATCAACATTCGGTGTTTCTTTAACTGGTAATCACAATATATCTGCAATTTCAACTGAAAGCACCATTCTATACAAAGAATTGCCTTCAAACTCGGTTGCAGGAATTGTTACTGACATATTTGTATATAAAACAACAGATGTAATTTCAGTAGGAAGTAGCGTTGGGATTGGAACTGAAAAATTATTAGTTTTAAATAAATTTGATGATAGAAATATATTAAGAGTTCAAAGAGGTGTTACTGGAACAGCACATACACTTTCATCTGAAGTTAAATTAATCCCTAGTTTCTTTGATATATCATTTAATACTAATTTCTTAAACTCAAAAGTAGATGATGTAGCATACTTCAATCCTAAACAATCTGTTGGTATTGCAACAACGGTTGGTATTACATCAGCAATAAATGTTTCTGTTGGTGACACTACAAGTGTTGTATCAGTTCCAGCACAAAGTATTTACTTACCAAATCATCCATTTAAGACTGGTCAACAAATAACATTTGAGACAGATGGGAATAGCGTTCTTGAGGTATCGAGAGATGGAGCAGCGAATCAATCATTCAACTTACCATCTACAGGAACAAGTCAAAATTTATTTGCAATTAATAAATCTCCAAACTATATTGGAATAGTAACTCAAGTTGGTTTAATAACTTCAACTAATGGTTTGTTCTTTAGAACTAATGGTGATGACTACTTTAAATACAGATTTGAATCTAATTTCAATAAGATTACTGGAAGTGTAGAGAGAATAAATTCAAAGGTATCTTTAACAACATCCCACAATTTATCACTAGGTGATATTGTAAGTTTAAATATTACCTCAGATCAATCTGTTGGTATTGGAACTTCTACTAAAGTTAGAATAAAATACAATCATTTAATTGATAACTTACTTATAGATCAAGTAGGATTTACTTCAGCAGGAATCAATACAACTAATAATACAATTACTTTAAATTCTCATGAATTTAAAACTGGAGATAAGGTATATTATGATTCAACTGATACTATTGCTGCTGGACTTGAAACTGGTGGATATTTTATTTACAGAATAGATGATAATACTATAAAATTAGCAGAAACATTTTATGATGCAAAACAAATACCACCTAATATTGTAAGTATAGTATCAATTGGAGGTTCTGAACATCAGTTATCATTAATTAATCCACCCATAAATGTGGTTAGAGATAACAATTTAGTATTTGATATATCAGATTCTTCATTATCTGATTTTGATTTTAAAATATATCAAGACGAAGATTTTAATAATGATTTTGTTTCTACAGGCAAAACAACCATAAACACAGTTTCTACCTCAGGAACAATTGGAGTAACATCAACAGCTACGCTAACTTTGAATTATTCAACTAATAATCCTTTAAATTTATTCTATAATGTTGAAAAATCTGGGTTTATCAGTACTTCAGATATAGATGTTGCAAATGGGTCTAAAATTTCATATGTAGACAGTGATTATAATCAAGATTATTCGGTTGTAAATGTAGGTACTACTGATTTTGATATAAGATTAAAATCAAAACCAGAAACATTATCTTATCAAACATTAAATACTAATTTATTAAAGTATACTACAACGTCAAAAACTGATAATGGTGCTATTAATAAAATTAATTTAATATCTGGAGGTTCTGAATATAAATCTTTACCAAAATTTGTTAGTGTTGCTTCCACTCAGGGAATAAATGCCAAATTATTACCATCATCAACAACTAGTAATAAAATTGAAAATACTGAAATTTTAAATATTGGATTTGAATATGCATCTGATAAAACTTTAACTCCTATAGCACAATTATCACCAGTTATTAGTATAAAGAACTCAGATAAAATAGTAGCAATTAATATCAAAAATGGTGGTACAAATTATACAACTCCTCCTAAATTAATTTTACAGGACATTGAAACGACACAGATTGTAGATAGTGGTTCTTTAATTGCAAATATTAGTCAAGCATCACAATCAATTAATAGTGTAGATATAATTAATACTCCACAAGGAATTGGTAATTGTAAATTATTTACAAAAGATAATTCAAGTGCAATACCAATTACAAATGTAACGATAGGATCTACAATTATTACTGATGTTGTTAGTGGTATAGTCACCGTAACTTTAGCAACACCAATTTTAGGATTTTCAACTGCTCCTTTCGCAGTAGGAGATACTATTTTTGTAGAAGGTATAGAAAATGAATATGGAGATAGTTTTAATTCACCAACTAATAAATTTAATTTCTATCCTGTAGAAAAAATAGTTGGTAGTGGTTTAAATCCAAA
>MDTB01062411.1_pt1 | contig 10629 bp, 12 predicted proteins | sample 811161 | NCBI WGS metagenome assembly MDTB01 (sample SAMN05326650, study PRJNA326480) | marine metagenome | isolation source: seawater | place: Mediterranean Sea | collected 2009
AATCCTTTTACTACTACTTCAATTTATACTCTAATTTTATTTTTAGAAAAAAAATGGGGTATTCACTACTCAATGGGTGGCACTGGAAACTTAGTAAAAGCTTTAGAAAAATTAATGAAGGAAGAAAATATTAAAATTATGAAAAGTTCTGAAGTCACTGAAATTATCTCAAAGAATAATTTAGTAAAAGGAATTGAAATTAATAACTCTAAAATAATAGACTGTGATTATATAATCTGTAATTCAGATCCTCCAAATGTTTATCAAAATTTGATTAAATCAAAAAATAATTACAATTTTTTATTTAAACAAAAGATGAAAAGAATGGATTATTCTATGGGTTTGTTTGTTTATTATTTTGGATCGAAAAAACAGTACCGGGACGTGGCTCATCATACTATTTATTTCGGGAATTCATATAAAGAACATTTACATAAAATTTTTGAGAAAAAAATATTGTCTGAAGACATTAGTTATTATTTACATAGACCTTCTGCAACAGATCCTAATATGGCTCCTAGCGGTCAAGATGCATTTTATGTTCTAGTCCCTGTGCCAAATAATTTATCAAATATCAATTGGTCAAATGAAGGAGATAAATTTAAAAATTTAATTTTAGATAAAATGGACAAGTCAGTGTTGCCAGGAATAAAAGAAAATGTTGTTAGTGATTTTTATTTGACGCCTGATTACTTTGAAAAAGACTTAGCAACTAAGTATGGATCTGGATTTTCTATTCAACCTAAATTTTCACAGTCAGCATATTTTAGATTTCATAATAAATCAGAGATTTTTGCAAATTTATACTTTGTTGGAGCAGGAACACATCCAGGAGCAGGAATGCCTGGTGTTCTTTCATCTGCAAAAGTTTTGGACAATTTGTTCTAATGAATAATTTACTTAAAAAACACGCCAAATCTTTCTATTGGGCTAGTTTTTTCTTATCAAATGTAATGATAAAAAAATCAACATCATTATATAATTTTTGTAGAACTCTAGATGATATTGCTGATCAAAGAAATGAATTAAAAACAAAAAAAGAAAACTTCTCAAAATTTAAAAAGGATTTTTTAAATAAAGATTTAACAAATCCTATAATCATGGAAATGTGGTCAATAATTAAAAGTGAAAGAATTTCCGAAAAAGTTGTTCTTGATTTATTTGATGGTGTTGAAACAGACTTGGATGAAAGAGTTAATTTTAGTTCAAATAAAGATTTACTTCTTTATTCGTACAGAGTCGCAGGAACTGTTGGATTAATGATGTCTAAAATTTTAAACGTCAATGATAAAGAAGCTTCGAAAGGAGCTATCGACTTAGGAATAGCGATGCAACTTACAAACATTGCTAGAGATGTAATTGAGGATGAGAAAAATAACCGTAAATATATTGACTCAAAATTTTCTTCAATCGAAAAAACAATAAAAGACTCCGAGGTCTTCTACGAGAAATCTTTTAGCTCTATTAGCAAAATACCTTTGAGATCTAGGTTTTCAGTAATTGTAGCAAGAAGAGTTTATAAAAAAATTGGCTACTTCATTCTTAAGCAAAAAAATATGGAAAACTATTATAAAGCTGGAAAAATATATGTTCCTTTAATGAGTAAAATTAGTCAAACATTTTTATCTATTTTTGATTTTTTAAAATTATTATTTGTGAAGAATGTAAACTACGATAACCATGAAAATCACGATATATTAGCTAAGGAGATAAATTTTAATGAAAGAGTTTGATTATGTGATAATTGGAGGCGGGTGTGCAGGATTATCTTTAGCCTATGAGCTTGAAATTAATAATAAACTTAAAGATAAAACACTAGCTATTATTGAAAATCGTGAAAAGTATAAAAGAGATAAAACTTGGTCTTTTTGGAAAGTTTTTAATCATAATTTTGAAGACTGTGTTATTAAAAGTTGGAATAATTTTACAATAAATCTTTCAGAAAAATCTCATGAATTAATTACAAATAAATTTCCTTATCAAAGTATTGATAGTGGGAAGTTTTATGAAAAGATAAATTCAAGGCTATCAACCAATACAAACATAATTTTTTTTAAAAATATAAGCGAAATAAATCCAGAAAATTCCATAATTTTTAATAGCCTGTTTGAAGGTGAACTGGATAAATCAAAACTATGGCAACATTTTCAAGGGGTTGAAATAGAAACGCCAAAAGATATTTTTGATGAAGAAATTTTGAACTTAATGGATTTTAACTGTGATCAAAGAAACGATGTACATTTTTTTTATACCCTACCCTTTAGTAAAAATAAAGCATTGATAGAAACAACTTGGCTCTCAGATTTAGAAGACCAAAGTCTTATGGATTACGATCTACAAATTAACAATTATATTAAAAATAATTTAAGGATAAAAAATTACAAAATCAAATTTACTGAAAAAGGTGCTATACCTTTATTTTATCCAAATAAACAAACTAATGGCAGAATTATTAATATTGGTTCAGCTGGAGGAATGACCAGATTAAGCACTGGATATACTTTTTTAAATATTCAAGAACATAGTAAGTATATTATGAAAAATATTGATAAAATAGAAAAAATCAAAAAATATAGTTTAGGAACAAAATATAAATTTCTTGATAATATTTTTTTAAAAGTTCTTCAAAGTTATCCTGAAAAAATGCCAGGTATTTTTTTTAAAATGTTCAAATGTTCACCAAATACAATTATAAAATTTTTATCAAATAAAAGTAATATTTTTGAGGATGTAATTATTATCAGTAAAATGCCTAAATTAATTTTTATTAAAGCTTTATTCAATATATGAACAATATCAATTTTAAACACTCAATTATATTTTTTTGTTTTTCCATTTTAATGAGCCCTTTATATTCAGTGCTGAATTATGAGCCAATAATGATTTGTTTATTCTTAATATTAATTTTAGGAATCTCACATGGATCGTTGGACAACTTGAAAGGAAAAAAACTTTTAAAACTATTCGGTTACAATTCTACATTACTTTTTTATATTATCTATTTAACCATTTCTCTTTTAATAATTATTCTATGGATATTTTTTCCAAATACAGTTTTAATGTTATTCTTAATTGTTGCTGCATACCATTTCGGGAAAGAAGATACAATTTTTGATTTTAAAAAAAATTTTTTAATATCAGAATTTTTATTTTTTTTAAAAGGATCAATTGTAATAATTTCCCCTTTGTTATTTCAGAGAGATTCGACAAATGAAATATTTAGATTTTTAAATTTTAATGCTTTTAAATCACCAATTTTTAGTGATGAATTTTTAATTATCTTTTTATTTTTAAGTTTTTTATCATCAGTATATATTTCGAATAAAGAAAGCTTCAATCTTAAAATTCTTATGATTATAGATTTTTTATCCTTAATTATTTTAAATTTTTTCTTATCACCAATTCTAGCATTTACACTATATTTCTGTTTTCTTCATTCGATAAGACATTCGATTGCTTTGATTTTTGAGTTGGATAAATCTTTTAAAGGAGGGTTTAAAAAATTTATTAGAAAAGCAATTCCTCTGACTCTAATTACAGGATTTACATTTTTGATCGCTATTTATTTTTTAAACAATTTTTATAAGCTTGATGAGGCTATTTATAAGGTGATTTTTATTGGTTTGGCGTCACTAACTTTTCCGCATATATTGCTTGAGTATCTTTTAGAAAAAAATGAAAAAAGAAATTAAAATTTATTTAGCATCACCTAGAGGATTTTGTGCTGGTGTCAAAAGAGCTATTGAAATTGTTGATAAATCAATAAGTAAATATGGCTCACCAGTTTATGTGAGGCATGAGATAGTTCATAATAAACAAGTAGTTGAAGATCTAAAAAAAAAAGGAGCTATATTTGTAAATGAATTGTCAGACATTAAAGATAATACAAGGCCAGTAGTTTTTTCTGCTCATGGAGTGCCAAAAACAGTTCCAGAGGAAGCAAAAATTAAAAAGCTTTCATATGTTGATGCTACTTGTCCATTAGTATCAAAAGTTCATAGAGAGTCAGAACAACTTTTCAAAAATGGTTATGACATTATTCTAATAGGTCACAAAAACCATCCTGAAGTTATAGGCACTATGGGGCAATTACCAAAAGGAGCGATAACACTAGTTGAGACAATTAATGATGCTAAATCCTTAAGTCAAAAAAGTTTTAGTAAACCAACAGCTTATATAACCCAAACAACTTTATCAGTAGATGATACAGCAGAAATAATAAATTTTCTCAAAGAAAAATTTCCTAATATTAAAGGTCCTATAAAAGAAGACATATGTTATGCAACGACTAATCGCCAAGCAGCAGTAAAAAAAATAGCTTCGAAATGTGATATGTTTTTTATTATTGGAAGTAGAAATTCCTCAAATTCTTCAAGATTAGTGGAAGTGGCAAAAAAAGCGGGATGTAAGAATTCATTATTAATGCATTCGGAAAAAGAAATTCCCTTTGACAATATAGCTAATTCAAAAATAATTGGTATATCATCTGGCGCTTCTGCTCCAGAACAATTAGTTCAAAATTTAATTAAAGAAATAGAAAAAGATTATATTGTTTCAATTGAAGAAGTTATAGTTGCTGAAGAAAAAGTAATTTTCAAGTTACCTAAAGAATTAAATTAAATGGCAGTATACACAAAGTTTGAAAAAAAAAACATAGAGGAAATCTTATCAAATTATACGATTGGAAAGTTAAATGCTTATAAGGGAATCAAAGAAGGAATAGAAAATACAAACTATTTCTTACTAGTAGATAATAAAAAATACATTCTTACTGTATATGAAAAAAGAATTAAATCTGAAGATCTTCCTTTTTTTTCTGAACTTATGACAAGCTTAAATAAAGCTCATGTTAAGTGTCCAGTCCCAGTCGTCAATAAACAAAAAGATTCTATTTCTGACTATAAAGGAAAAAAATTGATGATTGTTAGTTACTTAGAAGGAAAAGCAAAAAAAATCCTCACTCCCCAAAATTGTAGATCGATTGGTATTGAAGTAGCTAAAATGCATGAGATTACAAAAAATTTCAAAATTAAAAGATCAAATGACTTGTCTGTAGCCTCATGGAGAAAATTATTTAATTCAGTGAGAAAAGAATGTTCAAAGATTCATCCAAATCTTTCAAAATTAATTGAGTTAAATCTTAATGATGTAGAAAAAAATTGGCCTAGCAATCTACCCCGAGGTATAATACATGCTGATTTGTTTAGTGATAATATTTTCTTTATAAATAATAAATTTAGCGGATTAATAGACTTTTATTTTTCTTGTGAGGACTTTTATGCATTTGAAATAGCTATTTGTTTTAATGCATTATGTTTTGATGGAGTTCCAAAAAATTTAAGTTTTAACGTGACTAAAGCTAAAAATTTTATTGATGGATACAGTTCAGTGAGAAAATTGAATGATAATGAAAAAAGTAATATTAAAGTTTTGTCCCAAGGAGCGGCTTTAAGATTTTTATTAACAAGAGTATTTGATGCACTAAATACGGTAAAAGGAGCGACTGTAAAAGTAAAGGATCCAATGGAGTATTTGAAACGGTTAGAATTTCATAAAAATTCTAAAAACTTCGAAGATTATTTCTTTTAATGAAAATCAAAATTTATACTGATGGTGCATGCTCAGGGAATCCAGGCAAAGGAGGTTGGGGTGCAATAATTCTATACAGTAATTCAAATCAATCTAGCATTTCAGGCAGTGAAAAAAATACTACTAATAATAGAATGGAATTAATGGCTCCAATAATGGCTCTTAAAAAAATTAAAAAAACTTCTGAAATAACGATCTATACTGACTCAAGATACGTTAAGGATGGAATTACTGAGTGGATAAAGAAGTGGAAGTTAAACGATTGGAGAAATTCAAATAGAAAACCTGTAAAAAATAAAGATCTTTGGATTAAATTAGATAATTCTTGCCAAAAACATAAAATTAATTGGAAATGGGTAAAAGCTCACGCTGAAAACAAATTTAATAATTTAGCTGATGAGTTGGCAGTATCTCAGACTAAATAGATTTCAAAAAATTTTCAGCTGCAGATAATTTACAGTTAGCGGTATCTTTTTCTACTTCTACTTTCTTAACTACATTATTTTCTACAAGCATAGTGTACCTATTTGACCTTAAACCTAATCCTTTTGCAGTTTTATCCACCTCAGCACCTATGGATTTGGTAAATTTAAGAAAAGGATCGCCAGCCATTAAAATTTTATTATCAGTATTTTGATTTTCTCCCCAAGCTTTCATAACATTAGGATCGTTGACAGCAATGCAAACCATCTTTGAAATTCCTTTTTTTAAAGCTAGATCATAGTTTTTTATATATCCTGGCAGGTGAAGTGCCGAGCAGGTTTTGGTGAAGGCGCCCGGCATACCTAATATAATAGTTTTATTATTTTGACATAAATTTCTTATATCAATTTTTTTGACCTCATTATTTTCATCAAGATAAAATAGTTCTGAACTTGGTAATTTATCCCCTGCTTTTATTTTCATTTTACTTTACCTAAAATATAGTCTTTAATTTGAGAATTTGAATTTTCAATAATATCAAATTTTTCTTTTTTATCTACATCCATTTTTAAATGGGATGGAGCTTCTAAATTTTTCCCGGTTGCCTTCTTAATTGAATCGCTAAATTTAAAAGGGTGAGCAGTCCCAAGAACAACAATATTTTCTAAGCCTTTAATTTTTTTTGCTGCTCCAAAACCTGTTGCAGTATGGGGATCAATAATAAACTTAAATTCATCATTTATATTCTTGATAATTAATTGTGTTGCTTCATCTGTAATCTTAACAGCCTCAAAATCTTTTTTGATTTCTTTGATTTGACTTGAGTCTAATTTAAAAAAACCTTTGTTAGATAGAAGATCCATTAATAAACTTACTTTTTGATCATCTTGACCCACAACATAAAAAAGTAGTCTTTCAAAGTTACTTGCAACTTGAATATCCATGCTTGGAGAAATTGAAGATTTAACTTTATTTGGTTTGTATTCCCCAGTGTTTATTACTCTCTGTAATATATCATTTTCGTTAGTTGCTACAATTAGTTTATTAATTGGTAATCCCATTTTTTTTGCGATGTAACCTGCATAAACATCTCCAAAGTTTCCTGTTGGTACAGAGAAACTAATATTTTTTTTTTTTAATTTAAAGTAAGAATAAAAATAATAAACAATCTGGCAAACTATTCTTGCCCAGTTAATAGAGTTTACTCCTGACATATTAATTTTTGATCTGAAATTATTATCATTAAAAAGTTCTTTTACAATTTTTTGACAATCATCAAAAGAACCTTTGACAGCAATATTATAAATATTTGAACCGCCAATAGTCGTCATTATTTTACGTTGAATGTTTGAAATTTTATTGTGTGGATGTAAAACAAATAAATTTATATTTTTTCTATTATTTAAAGCTGCAATTGCGGCTGAACCTGTATCTCCAGAAGTCGCAACAACAATATTAACCGTTTTTTCTTTTGCTATTTTTAAATGGTCATATAAATTTCCTATAACTTGCATAGCTATGTCTTTAAAAGCAAGTGTTGGTCCATTGTAAAGCTCAAGCAGATTAATTTCACCTAACTTTCTTAAATTAACCACCTCTTTATTTTTGAAGCTACTGTAAGATTTTTCTATAAGAGATTTTAATTCATTTTTACTTAATTCTTCTTTGCAAAAATTTAATATAATCTCTGTAGCTAAATCTTTGTAATCTAACTTGCTTAAATTATTTAATTCTTCTTGATTGAATTTTCTAATTTTGCTTGGCAAAAATAGGCCTCCTCCAGGAGCTAGGCCTCTTAAAAAGATATCTTTAAAACTAAATTTTAAAGATTTATCTCTGGTGCTAAAATAGTTCATTACAAGCCTCTAAAATATCGAAAATAGACAAAAATAGATATTAATTAATTTATTTTAGAAAAGGTCATTATTTCATTTAATTTAAACAAATTGTCAAAGAGAATTAACAAAAATAGAAAAAATAAATAAAATATTGAATATACAAATACTTTTCTAGCTATTAAATTTGATTTTGAAACTACTTTAACTTTGTATAGAGAATAGCATAGACTTATATAATAAATAGTCATACACAGAGATAAAATTAAATAAATTATACTCCCAAATCCTGTAAAAAAAGGAGCAACTACTACTGGTAGCATAAGAATAGCATAAAATAGAATATTAAGTTTTGTTTTTTCAACTCCAGCAGTAATTGGTAGCATTGGAATTCTTGCTTTTTTATAGTCTTTAAATTTATATAAACTCAAAGCCCAAAAATGAGATGGAGTCCAAATAAATATTATTAAAAACATAATTGCTGGCTCAATTGAAATTTCATTCATTGCAACTGCCCAGCCTATTACTGGAGGTAGGGCACCAGCAGCACCTCCTATGACAATGTTTTGAGCAGTTTTTCTTTTTAACCAAATAGTATAAATGAAAAAATAAAAACTTATCGTTGCGGCTAATAGAATAGCAGAAATCAGGTTTGAAGATAAATACAGCATTATAGTTGAAACAAAAGAAAGAATAATTCCAAATAATAAAGCTTGTTCTCTTTTTACTTTGCCTGTAGGAATGGGCCTCAAACAAGTTCTGCTCATAAGAGCATCTACGTCCGATTCATACCACATATTTAATGCTCCAGCTGCTCCTGACCCTATTGCAACCGCTAGCAAGGATAATGCGGCTGTAGTAAAAGAAACTGTATTAGGAGCAATAAGTAGACCGACCATCGCAGTGAACAATACTAGAGACATTACTCTAGGTTTCATTAGAAGCAGAAAAGACTTTATATAAAGACCAAGGTCTATCGAAGAAGTTTTATTTTTTGCTAAATTTTGTGGCAAAATTATCCCACATTTAAAGAAATGAAAATAGCTATCAATATCATTCCTATTATTAGGATATGATTACCTAGATCAAACATTCCTACTTTTTTATTTTTTTTATCAATTAATTTTCTGTGTATGGGCATTTGGTCATAAGGATTGATTTTGATATCATCTTTTTTCTCTTTATCACTCTCAATTTTTAATGAAGTGCCAAACCAAACAAAATAAACAAAAATAAAAAAGAATATTAAAAAACCAGCAACTATATTATAACCACCCATTAAATTAAGCTCCTCCCACAAAAAAATAAAATAGTCTTGAAAATACTGTGTATTTTCCCTCTGCTACCATTAAACTAACAAAACATGCAATAGCAGTCATAGGCCATAAAAGTACGTTTACCAAAGCATATCTTTCCCAAAACAAATGCATAAAAAAGGCCATTATTAAACCTGCTTTAAGAAACATAAAAAATAAAATTAATGACCATCTTAATAAACCTTGAAAGTTATACCAGTCAACCATGTAAGAAAAAAAACTCAAAACAAATAGTAAACCCCATATCCAAAGATATATTCCTATTTTGTGTGTTGTTGTCTGCTCTTTTTTAGCTTCAGCCATAGTCTATTTTACCATAAATAAAAGAAAGCAAATATAAATACCCAAACTAAATCAACAAAATGCCAATAAAGACCTAATATCTCTATTGAAACATAATCCGATTTCATTGATGTAAAATAACCTCTTTTACCTGTATCAAAATCTCCTCTAAAAACCTTTCTTGCAAAAATAAATAAAAAAATTACCCCTATAGAAACGTGAGTGCCATGAAAACCTGTTATCATGAAAAAGAAAGCGCCAAATTGCTCAGCTCCAAAAGGATTTCCCCAAGGTCTAACTCCATCGTGAAATATTAATTTAGACCATTCAAAAGCTTGCATACCAACAAAGGTAAGTCCACCTATCGCGGTCAACAAAACAAACCATCCACACATTTTTCTGTTTTTTTCGTAACCGTATTTCACTGCTAACGCCATTGTTCCGCTGCTAGTAATTAGTACGAAGGTCATTATTGCTATTAATAAAAGTGGTACAGGAACACCAAACATTTCCAGAGCGAAGACCTCACTAGGATAAGGCCATGGTTCAACTACCGAAGCTCTTACTTTCATATAAGCGACTAAAAAACAGCTGAATACAAAAGTATCACTTAGCAAAAAAATCCACATCATTGCCTTGCCCCAATTAACTCCTTTGAAGGTAGTTTGGTCTGACCCAATGTCTTCTGACATGCCTTTAAAACCGCCTGGCAATTTATCTAGATTAAGATCTGACATATTCCTTATAATTAGGTTTTTTCTACTTCTGCATCTATAACTTCACTAGGTGGAGTTGTCTGCGGAATATAATCTTCTTTTGCTCCAGGTACACCATAATCATATGCCCATCTGTGAACTACAGGAAGTTTTTCTCCCCAGTTTCCGTGTGTAGGAGGAACGTCAGGCGTGAGCCATTCCAAAGAATTAGCTTTCCATGGATTTTTAGGGGCTTTTTTGCCTAATCTTAAGCTTTTTACAAGATTATAAAAGAAGATGAATTGAGCCGCTCCTACAAAAAAAGCTGCAAGACTTATAAACTCATTCATACCTACTGCTGATGTCATGTATGGACTGTCATACATTTCAAAATACCTTCTTGGCACGCCGATGAAACCTATATAGTGCATTGGAAAATAAATAGAATAAGCGCCTAAAAAAGTTGTCCAGAAATGCCATTTACCTAAT
>MDTB01089768.1_pt1 | contig 10629 bp, 8 predicted proteins | sample 811161 | NCBI WGS metagenome assembly MDTB01 (sample SAMN05326650, study PRJNA326480) | marine metagenome | isolation source: seawater | place: Mediterranean Sea | collected 2009
ACTTATAAATTTCCAAAAAAAATAATTGAGAGCACTGGATACTTTTATTTTGATTTTTTGAAAAAAAATATAAATTTAGGTTTGAGAGAAAAAAATTGTATCCTGTTTGCACCATCATGGAATTATAGTAAGAAAAACCTTTTTGATGATTTTGGCTTTAAACTTATTGAAACACTTTTAAATGAAAATTTTAGCGTAATACTTAGACCTCATAGCGAGCATTTTAAAAGATCAAAAAAACAATTACAAAATTTAACTAAACATTTTAAAAAAGATTTATTTAAAATTGATAATAATTCATCAAATATTCCCTCAATGGAAAAGTCAGAATTATTAATTTCTGATAGTTCTTCAATTTTTAGTGAGTATCTATTTGCATTTAAAAAGCCAGTGATTAAAATTGATTATATTGATAAAATTCACAATTTAAAATTTGAAGAGTTAAATATTGAAACTATTGATGATAAAATATTAAGAAAATTTGGAAACATATTAAAAATAGACCATATTCAAGATTTACCACAAAAAATAAGTAAAATTATAAGTTCAAAATTAAATGAGAAAGAAATTGATAATTTTATTGAAGAAAATTTTTTTAACGTTGGTTCATCCGTCAAAGTTGCAGCTAAAATTTTAAAAGATAAGTATTAATTTTCTATATAGAAACTTTAAGCTCATTTTCATATTTTTTGATTAGCCATAACCTTAGAGGTTCATAATGAAATTCGCTTGAAAAATTATCAATAAATTTTTCATTTATTAAATCTTTTTTAACAAAAAAAGCATTTGATCCTGTGATATTACAACCCACTAAATTATAACCCTTATTATTCATCATAATTTCAAATGATTTTAATGAAGCTCCAAATTTATCTGATCCATCCCAAATTCCATTTTCATCATATTCACATATCCATTCTACATTTTCTCTTAGCTTTGCATTGTATTCGGTCACAACTATACTCGGTTTGTAAATGTTTAAATCTTTTAATATGTGATATGTATTTAAGCTTAAGTCTATTGATAATAAATCAACATTTACACCCAAAAAAAATTTTTTTTTTTCTAAAATAGAATTTATGTTTTCTTTGGTTATACGTTTTTTTTCAAAAATAAGATTTTTACCAAGGTGATTTGAAAATTCTTTTTCAAAATTTTCAATTTTAGTTGACATATCTACCCACAATCCTTTCCACCCAGATTTTAACAAAAAAAGCGTGTTACACTCTTTTCCATCTTGAACACCTAATTCAATAAAGGTTTTGGAGGTATGTGAAATTCTATTCAAAATTTCATTTATTATTCCGTCTTCATCTGCTTGAGAATATACTTTAAATCCGTAATTAATTAAATGGCGACCATCATCATATTTTTTACTTTTTAATAAATTTTGATAATTAATTTCTGCCAACATTCTATTGATAGAATGAATTCTCATCGATTTAGAAACAAACCACAAAAATTTAGACATAAATGATTTGATGTACTTTTTCATCTTTTAATTATTATCAATTATAAAATCTAATTCTTTTCATTATTTTTAATGTCTATTTTCTTATTACAATATTTTAAAACATTTAAGTCATGAGAAATAGTAATTATTATCTTATCTCTAAATAAACTAGATATTTCTGCTAATATATCATCCTCATAATCTTTGTTTAGAGAAGAAGTTGCTTCGTCTAAGATTAATAAATCAAAATTTCTATATAATGCTCTGGCAATACCAATTCTCTGTTTCTGACCACCTGAGATTTTTAGACCTTTTTCTCCTACCCTTGTCTCAATTTTTTTAGGTAAATTTTCAATAAAATTTTCTAGTTTACAAAGCTTTGTAACTTTATTTAATCTATCAAAATCAATATTTTCATCATTAAAAGTTAAATTATTTTTTATTGTATCATTAAATAACATTGTATCTTGTGGGACAAAACTTATTAGTTCATAATACTCTCTTATATTGTTAATAGATATATCGTTATTATTATACAATATCTGTCCCAAGTTAGGTCTGATTAATCCTAAAATCATATTTACCAGAGTAGTTTTACCTGAGCCTGAAATGCCATTGATACCTATGTGATCTCCTTTTTTAATTTTTAAACTAATATTTTCGGAATAAAGATTTTTTTTTCCTTCAAATGAAAAATTAATACTCGACAATTGAATAGTATTAATATTTTTTTTATGTGGATTTTTCTCTATTTTAAAATTTACTTCATTAATATTTGATAATTCTTTTTGGACAATGTCTATTGAAGGCTCTGTATGTCTTATTTGGGCTACTGCAACAGAAATCCCATTAAATGCAGGGATTAACCTGGCAGCAATAATTACAAATAAAGAAATTGTAGAAATCTTTTCAGCATCACTTAATTGTGTTGACAAGAAATAAAGGGTTATAACTAAGATTGAAGTAACTGCTAATAATTCTAAAAAAATTTTAGGCAATTTTTGAAGTAATTGATTAATTAAGATTATTCTATTTAATTTAAAGTAATTATTTTCAAATAATCTTTTAAAATAATTTTCCATTAAATAAATTTTAATTTCTTTAATTGCACTAAATGAACTTTCAAGTAGAGATAATTCAATCTTTTTATATATTTGAATTTTTTGACCAGATCTTTTTAGAAAACCTTTGAAGAAGTTAAAAAATAGTAAGAAAAATAAACTAAATATAAATAAAAATAATAAAGTAATTTCAAAAAATATTTTTAATGATGCAATTAATATTAACATTAATAATGTAATTTCAAGGAACAATCTTTGATAATGTCCAAGAATATTTGAAAAATTTCTAATTACTCCATGATTTCTAATCAATTCAGCTGGACTTTTATCTATATACTTCAAATATGAAGAAAAAATATTATTTGAGTAAATTTGATTTCCTATTCTAATATTAATATTTTGTACAAATTTTGAGTTGAGATAATACAAATAGCCTATAAAAATATTTTTTATTAAAAAAATAAATATTACAACAAAAGATGAGTAAAGTGCAAAATTTTGACTTTTATTTGCATTGAAATTTATATCAATATCTAAAAATAAGAAATATTTATTAATTAAATTAGGATCAAAGATAAATGAAATAAATACTGGGATTGATCCTATACTAATTATTTCTAGTAAATTTGATAAAAGAGTTAAGATTGAAATAAATATATATAATCTTTTTTCTTTATTATCTAATACTCGATATGTTCTTTTAAAATTTTCAATTAACATTTTTAACCTTGTCTATTGAATTTATTGAATCTAGCAAAAACTCTTTGGAGGATATTTTCCATTTTTTTAATTTATTTTCCAGAATAGTATAATCTATTTCTTGGTCAAAATTACTATTATCCTCAATAGTCCTTTTGTTTAGGCCTAATTCTTTTAAAAAATAATCTAGTTTATCTTTCCGATAAGGATCATTGCTAAACCAAAAATTTTTATTATATTTTACAGCGAATTGAATACCGTGGAACATAGATGTAAATATGATTTTTGAATTTTTTATCTCATTTAAAAATTGAAAAGGATCAAATTTAATATTATTTTGAGTCCAATTATTATAATAACCTATAGATAATATTTTTAATTTATTTTTTTTACAATAATCAGTTATTTTTTTAATCTCATGTTTCGAAAAATAATTTCCATATATAATACATTTACTCTCTTCATTTTTGACTTTGGTATCTAAAAAAATATTTTCAATTAAAAAAATGGGATCTAAAACAATTTCTGATTTAATTCCAAATTCTGACTTTAGAATTTGTGATGATTTTTCGTCCCTAACAGATATATTTGAAAATTTACTGAGTAAATTTTTTATCTCATATTTTAAAGAAACGCCTAATTTATCTTTTTTTGCTGCACCGAATGAAGCGGCATATGATATTTTAAAGTTTTCATCATATTTTCCAAAGAAAAAATCGTCATAACCAAAGAAAGGATTGGAGAAATTCCATATTTCATCACTGCCATACACACTTATATGATTTTTTTCGTTGTTTATTTTTTTAATAAAAATTGGTTTAGTGGAAATATTATCTTTTTTCCATTTTCTTAAATTTTTAAATCTTAATAATCCATCTAGAATTTTAATAGGATTTTTTTTGAATATTGGTGAAAATTCTTCTCTAAAAATTAATTTTTTTGGTTGATATTTGAAATGATCAATCAATCTATTTTGATAGTGATTTTGAAGAAATTTTTTTAAACAATAACACTGTAATAATGCACCATAATTATTACCATAAAAAAAAGTTGCAATTTTTATATTCATATAATTTTATCTAAAATTATATTTTCTAACTTTACCTTATATTTAATTTTTTTTTGAAAATCTTTTACTAAATTTATCGCATCAAAAGATTTTATTGCACCTTTATTGACTAAACAGTTGATTGTTTTATTTGATAAAGAAAATTCTTTATATTTGTCCAGGCCTAAATTTTTAATATATAATTTTGAAATAAAATTTCTAATTGAGGGTAAATATTTTTTCAAAAATTTTCGGAAAAAAATAAAATTTAAAAATTTGTTAAGTATGAATAATAAAAAAAAAGTAGGTGAAATAAATTTCAAATCTGAATATAAATTTTTTGTTGCAAACAAGCTTCCAAGATTCGGTAAGTGACTTTCTTGTAATTTTCTTCTTAAATCTAATAATTTATAAAATTTATTCTCAATTATTTTTTTTGATTTAAATTGATTTGTTGAGAAAAAAAAATATGCTCCAACAATCAAATATTTATTTTTTTGAAAATCCGAAAATCTCCAGGCGAAATTGATATCTTTTTTTTTTATAATTTTTAAATTCTGATTATTATCAATACATATTATTTTATGTATATGTTTTGTTAAACTGTCTCCAAATGAAGATGAGTTCATATAAATTCCACCACCAACAGATCCAGGTATGCCAAAAAGCCCCTCGGTCCCAGAATAGCTTTGGTTCATAATAAATTTTGAAAAAACTGGTATTGACACTCCTGCGCCGACAAGAATATGCAGTCCTTTTTTATTTTTGAGTTTTTTAACTTTATTAATTAATCCTAAATTAACAAAGGGGGTAAATATTTCACCATCTCTGATTACAGTATTTGAAATATTTCCTATAATATTATGATCTATTTTTTTTTCTCTAAAATAACTACATAATTTTTTTATTTCAACCAAACTTCTAGGTTTAACAAAAGTCTTGATTAAACCTCCAGATTTAATCCAAGATTTTTTGGACAAATCAAAATCATTGGTAAAATTTATATTATTTAATTCTAACCAATTGTGTAATTCATTTAAATTATAACTCATTAAGAATATTTTTTAATGTCACTGAAAAATTTTTGTGTAGATGTTTTCCAAAAACTATTAGATTTAATTATTTTAATAAATTTTTTATCACTCTGGCCGGTTCCATGTGTATATTTTATTTGAGATTTATAATTTCTTAAATAATTTCTCAATTCATCCTGATTGATTTTTGAAATTTCAAAATTTTTGATAATTTTAGAATCAAATCTTTTATACTGTCTATCACCAATATTTATTGCTGGGGTCCCAAAAAGTGGTGCTTCATAAATTGCTGAACTAGAATTTCCAATTATAAAATCAGCATTTTTTAGAAGAGATAAAAAATGTTCAAACCTTAAACTTCTTAATTTTTTAAATTTTCTTTGATTTAATGATTTATATATGTTTAAAATTTTAGAGCTCCCTGGATCATTATTTGGATAAATCACAATAAAATTCTCATTCAAAGATTTGCAAAAATTCAATATTTTTTTTGTCTCAAATTCTAATTTATCTACCTTTGAGGTAACGGGATGCCACAATAAAATAGAATACTTATTAAATTTTATACCATATCTACTCTTTACAATAGAGATTTTGGGTAATTTTTTTTTTAATATTATATCAATATCAGGTGAGCCAATTCTAAATATATTCTTTTTATTTTCTCCCATCGACAAAACTCTTTTTTCAGCAGATTTCGTTCCAACAAAATGAACATGACTTAATTTGGTAATTGAGTGTCTTATTGAGTCATCTATGGTGCCTGAGATCTCCCCTCCCTCAATATGGCCAGTGAGTATATGATTTAAAGCACCAACTGTTGCACAACCTAAAGCTTCAACTCTGTCACCATGAATTATTATCAAGTCTGGTTTTTCTAAATTTACGATTTCACTAAATTTTTTAATTGTTTTATATAAAATTATTTCAAGCTTATCATTAGATTTTTGATTTCCAAATTTTATTACATTTGATTTAAATGATTTTGTAACCTCCCTGTAAGTGCTTCCAAATTTTTTTAGCAAGTGCATACCGGTAACTACAATTTTTACTTTAAATTTAAAATCAGCTTTGGTAATTCTTATTAATGATTTAAGTTTACCAAAATCAGCTCTTGTAGATGTAACGAATATAACTTTTTTCTTATATGACATCTTTTTTTTTTATTTGTGTATTTTGCTTAATTTTTTTTTTTGCAACTTTTCCATACAAATTTGAAAGTTGATGTGAATTAAAGTGCCCTGTACCAGGTCTTTTAACCCATAAATTTTTTTTTGAAAATTTTTCGCCTTTTTTAATTTCTTTTAAAGATATTACTGAGGAAAAAGCAAAATTTCTAGTCACTTGCTCTTCCTTTAGGCGGGTTTTATTTCCTTTTAATTGATTACAGGTTCTATCAACAACATTTATTAAATCTTTTAATTGTTTCTCATCTATTGAGGCGTTGATGTCTGGACCAGAGATTTTTTTTTTATCATATACAAAATGCTTTTCTATAATTTTTGCACCTAAAGAAATACCAATTATAGATGATAACAAATCAGGCGTATGATCTGATATTCCTATAGGGATTTCAGGGAAATTTTTTCTCATCTCAATTATTGAGTTTAGTCTAAGATATTGATCTTTTGATGGGTAAAGATTTGTTGTATGCAAAAGAGCAAATTTAATTTTTTTTTTCTTTAAGAAATTATAAGTTTTGAAAACTTCACTTAATGAATGCATCCCTGTGCTTACTAATAAAGGTTTTTTAAATTTGCAAATATATTCAAGTAATGGAAAATTACTCATCTCACCAGATCCAATTTTGAAAGCCGGAACCTTAAATTTAACAAGTCTGTCAACGGCTAAACGTGAAAATGGCGTACTTATAAATATCATTTTTTTTGATTTTACATACTTAAGTAATTTATATTCCTTTTCCTCATCTAAAGAAGATGACTCAATAATTTTAAAAATATTTTTTTTTGAATTTCCTGGTTTAATTTTTTTTGCCTCTTCGGACATTTCATCAATTGGGATATGTGTTTGATGTTTGATTATTTTTGCACCTGCTCTTTTTGCTGCATCTACAATTTTAAACGCGGTCTCTAACGAACCATTATGATTTATACCAATTTCAGGTAATACAATTGGTTTAGATTTTAAACTTATCTCTAAACTATTAATTTTAAACATGAATTACTAAGAATTATTAAACTATTTAAATTACTTACATTTTTCTTGAAGATATTAAACATTATTATATAAAATATCTAATAACAATCAAAAATTCTTGTAATTAAAATACTACTGACAAGCAAAATGGTGTCTGACACAATCCTAATTTTATCATGTGTCTATTTTCATTTAAAAAAAAAAATTAAATTCTATTTAGAAAATTTTAGTAATTTTTTCAAAATTATAGATATCAAAAAATATATTTTTACAAAATTTAAAAATTCAAATACCGGCTATTTCAAGAATGATTCTTTCAATAAATTTATAAAAGTAAATAAAAATTTTTGGTCAAAGCAACAAATGATTATAAAAAGCAATGACACTATATTGATGGAAAGCTTTGTAAATCATCCAGCCTATGCCTTGTCAAATTGTGTGCTTGCAATTTATTTGAAAAAAATCTACGGAAAAAAAATAACAGGAGTTATTAAAAAAAGTAATCTGCATGGTAGAAAAATTTTTGAGAGTTTTCATATAGATAATATTATCTTAGTAGAGGAAACAAATTTTTTACAAAGAATATTATCATCTTTTATTTGCCTAAAAATATTAAAAAAAAATAAAGAAATTAAAAGCTTTTTAAAAATAAAATATAAGAATACAGATGTGGGTTTATCAGCTTATGATTCTTTCATTAGATACACTGGAATCTCAAATCTTGAGGAAATGAATAATGAATTATTTTTTTTTCTTACTGAAGCTGTTGCAGTATGTGATCAATTTGAGAATATAATAAAAAAAAATGATTTTAAAATAAGTGTTCAAGCTGAAACTTCATTTTTACCATTAAATTGTTTATTTCAATTAAGTTTATTTAAAAAAATAAATGTATTTTCAAGATTGGGTGTGGAAAATTTAGCTGTAAGAATTTATAAAAGCTTTAAGGAAAGATATCTTTATAGAGATATAATTTCAAATAGTTTGTTTAATTATATTTTTAAAAAGGAAAGAAAAAATTTAATATCAAAATACGAAAGAATACAACAAAAAAAGATTAAAAGTGGATCATTTGGTATTGATTTAAAAGTAATTTCAAAAAAGAAAAAAAGACCAGTTATAAATAGAAATGAATTAAATAAATTATTTAATTGGAAAAACAAAAAAATAGGAGTAATTTTTTTACATCACTTAATTGACAGAAATTTTCATAATGGACCAAGAAAGTATTTCACAGATAATTATTCATGGGGAAAGTATGTTTTAAATCAGTTAAAATATTTAGAAAATTATAATTGGATTATAAAGCATCATCCAACAGAGCAATATTACAAATCAAAAGTAAATTTAAATGAAGAGATCAATTTTCTCACAAAAAATTATCCAAATATCAAATTATTTCCACAAAATATAAGTCAAATTTCCTTGTTAAAAATTGCAGACCTTTGTGTTACCTCACATGGGAGTGCAACTCTTGAATATATTGCTAATGGCACACCTTCAATATTTGTTGAAAATTCTTATTATTCCCATATGAGATTTGCAAAAAAATTTAGATGTACAAAAAAACAATTAAAAAAGTTTGAAATAATTAAAAATTTAAAATCCCCAAACTTAAGTGATATTCAAGAAGCAAAAGCTTTCATTTATATAAAATCTGAATATTTAAAATCTAAATCATCATTAATAGCTAAACATGATATATCCAGAAATCAAGATATCAATGATTTTTGGAAGAACTCAATTAAATTAGTCAAAAATTTTAGTTATGATAAAGATGAAATGATGCAAATGCTTAAAATACAAATTAAGCAAAATTTGAGACATACAATTAACAATAATAAAATCAAAATTGAAAATGTCTTAAAAAATGATTAATTAAACAGAATTAAAAAGTTTATTCGTTTATTTATATGGAAAAAAAATATGATAAAGCTTGGGATCTATCTTATAAGAGATTACAAAATAATCTTAAGTATCCAAATGAAGAAATAATAAAGTTTTTAAATAAATTTATTCTCAAAAAAAGATTAAATAAAAAAGAAAAGATAGTATTTTTAGATCTAGGTTGTGGAAATGGTAGAAATACAAAATATATTCTAGAAAATGGATTTAGTGTAGTTGGTATTGATTTATCCAAAACAGCAATAAATAACACAAGAAAATTACTCAAAAAAAATAAATGCAATCCTTCGAGGTACAAATTGATAAACATGGGCTCTGATAATTTCAGATGTAGGACAAATTTCTTTGATTATATAATTTCAGATTGCACTTTAGACTCTATGCCTGTAAATGAGTTTAAGAAAACATTAACATTAATTTTTAATACTATTAAAACTAATGGATTAGTTTATTTAAATTTAATCAACATCAAAAGTGTAACTCATAAAGGTAAGTTTTTGAATAAATATGATTTTTTAATTAATTCAAAACACGAAAAAAATACAATTCAATCATATTTTGATAAAAAAAGAATAAAAGAAAGTTTCAATCAATTTAAAATTTTAGAGAATTACGAAATAATTAAACTTAAAAATAAAAAAATACTTGATGCAAGATTTCATTTAATATTAAAAAAAAAGATTAAATGAGAACTATAGAAAAAATTCGCTATTTAAAGAGAACTGAAATAAATAATTTGCAAAGTTTTATAAATTCAAATTATTCAAGAAACCATATTTTATCAGCTAATAAAAGACTAATACATTTTTATTACAATTATAAAAAAAAAAATAACCTGAGCATTTTAGGATATTTTAATAATAATAAACTGTTAGGTATAGCAGGAATTATCAAACAAAATAATTGGGAAAAAAAATCATCAAAAAACTATTTCTTATCATTACTTGTAAAAGACAAATCTTTAAAAAAAGAAATTACATTTAGTTTTTTTAATTTTATATATACAAAAATTAAACCAAACTTATTTGTTTGCTCTGGTTTTAATAAAAAAATAAAAAAGGTTTATAAAAAAATTGGTAAAATTATAAAATTTTCTCATTTTTATATTTATAATGATAAATTTAAAAACGGTTTAAGTAAAAATTTGAACAAAATGTCAATTAAAGAAAAAGACAAAATCAATAACATAAAAATAGAAGAAACCATTTCTCTAAGCAAAACACCATATTCAAAATATAATCCTACAAAATCAAAAATTTATTTTATTAATAA
>MDTB01222013.1_pt1 | contig 10629 bp, 10 predicted proteins | sample 811161 | NCBI WGS metagenome assembly MDTB01 (sample SAMN05326650, study PRJNA326480) | marine metagenome | isolation source: seawater | place: Mediterranean Sea | collected 2009
GAAAGATCACCCTCGTAAAAGTATAATATTGAGAAAAAAAGGATGGAGTTTTATAAAAAAAGATAAACATAACATAACAAACAGACAACTATACGAAGACGATTATTATACAATTAACGGATGCGTATATATATCGAAATTGAAATTTCTAAAAAGATACCATACGTTTGTTAAGGAAAATAAAACTCAAATTTATGATCTTAAACAAAAAATAAATATTGATATTGATACCCAAATTGATCTGGATATCGCAAGATTAATTTATAGATCAAATTACTTAAATTAAATATTACGAATGTCTAAATTAGTTTTTGTAAGTACCATGCCAATCTTACGTAAAGATTATGAAAGGTACGGTATAAAGTTTTTTTTGAAAAAAAAAGTTGAAGTTCAATTCTGGTATTTTCATGAATTAATCTTCAAAAATCTAAAATTTAAAAAAAATGAATTCAAAGATATTAAAATAATAAATCATACCAAAAAAAAAGAAATCATAGATAATTTAAAAAAAGCAGGCAATGAAACAAAATTTATCATAACTGCCTATCCTAGTGATGAAAATTATTTTATTTTTGAGGCTATAAGCAATTCAAATTTTCAGATCATAATGGTAAACTTATCAATGTACCCCAGCAGTAAATTTACTATATCTGAGAAAATTAGGCTCTCTCTTTTGAATCCAAAAGTTACTTATAATCAAATTAAAACTAAAATAAAAAAAAAATTAAACATTAGTAAAGAATTCAAACCTGATATCATTTTTTCATCTGGATCAATAAGCAGAAAGAAATATATTGATAACTTATCTAAAAATGCAAAAATAATAGATTGTAATTCGTATGACTATGATAAGTTTCTCAGACAAACTAAAAACAATAGCATAGGTGTTAAAAATAATATTTTACAAAGTAACTTTATTGCTTATTTAGATAATTTTTTACCCTTTCATACTGATCAAACGATTTCAGGATATTCGGAGAAAAATTGTAATCCTAAAATTTTTTACAGAGAAATTAATAATTACTTTTCTTATATTGAAAACCTTTATTCTGCAAAAATAATTATATTAGCATACCCTAAATCTCAATACGATGTTTCCAAAAATCCCTTTGAAAATAGAAAGATTATTTATGGAAATACTATAGAATATGTTAAACATTCTTCGTTAGTTCTTACGCACAACAGTACTTCAGTCAATTTTGCAGCATTACATAAAAAGCCAATTAATTTTATAAGTTCAGATAATTACTCTACTGATTTGAAAGTATCAATCAGAGCAATGGCATCAGAGTTTAATAAATTTCCAATTTTAATTTCGCGAAAATTAATTGAAAAAAAAGAGATTATTAGTGAAGAAACTTATAAAAAGTATATTAAGAATTATATAGTTTCTAGAAATAAGTCAGATTTACAAAAATATTCCTATCAGATAATTTATAACAACTTGTTTAGTAAAAATTAAGAACAACAATCAAATTATTTAGAAAGGTGATTTGAAAATATCTTATTTTTTAATCAAATATTAAAAATTTATATTTTAATAGTGCTAATTCACGTATAAGTTATTTTAATGGATAAAATTCTAATAACAGGGGGCCTTGGTTATATAGGCTCGGTAGCTTGCTCAGAATTGTTAGCGTCAGGTTATAGTGTTTATTGTTTAGATAATTTTTTAAATAGTTCTAAAAACGTAATTAACAAAATAAGAAAAAAAAATTTCCAATTCATCGAATGTGATATAAATGATTTTCAAGAAGTTGAAACTGTATTTGAAAAGTATGAATTTAATGCAGTAATTCACCTAGCTGCAATTGTTGGTGATCCAGCATGTAAAGAAAATTCTAACTTAGCAATAAAAACTAATTGGGATGCATCTAAAAATTTAATTGAATGTGCTATACGATGTAAAGTAAAAAAATTCATTTTCGCTTCTACTTGCAGTAATTATGGAAAAATGGATTCATCAGATGCTATACTAAACGAGGAAGCAAAATTATCTCCACTATCATTGTATGCTGAATTAAAGGTTAGGTTTGAACAATTTATTCTAGATGAATTAAATCGATCATCTTCAATAATTCCGACAATTCTAAGATTTGGAACTGTATATGGTTTATCTCCAAGGATGAGATTCGACTTAACTATTAATGAATTTTGTAAAGAGTTGTACCTGGGAAGAGAGTTGACTGTCTTTGGAGAGCAATTTTGGAGGCCTTATTGTCATGTAGAAGATTTTTCCAATGCTTTCAGATTAATATTAGAAAGTCCTGAAAATAAAGTTGCTTATAATGTATTTAATGTTGGCTGCAGTAGTGAAAACTACACAAAAAAAATGATAATTGATGAAATATCAAATATTATGAATGACTGTAAAATTAAATATATTCTCCAACAGGATGATCCTAGAGATTATCGAGTGGACTTTACAAAAATTAAAAAAACACTAGGTTTCAAAATATCAAAAAAAGTTCCCTTGGGAATAAATGAGATTATTTCAGCACTTAAAGATGGCCAATTTAGCGATTGTGATAGTCAAAAATATTATAATATAGATGTCAATAAATGAAACAGAGGCAAATTAATGATTTAATTAAATTCATCAGAATGAACTATAATTCAAAAAAAGTAAGCTTACATGAGCCAAGGTTTTATGGAAATGAGAAAATATTTCTAAATAAAACAATAGATTCAACTTTTGTTTCGTCAGCAGGAAAAAATATACAACTATTTGAAAAAAAAATTGCTGAAATCACCAATGCCAAATATGCTATTTCAACATCTTCAGGAACGGCTGCATTACATTCTTCTTTAGCTGCTGTTGGCTGTGATAGAAACAGTGAGGTTATTACTCAGTCATTGTCATTTATTTCTGCGAGCAATGCAATTAAATACTGTGGGTCAAGCCCAGTTTTCATTGATGTCGATAAACATTCTTTCGGCCTTAGTTATCTCAAATTAAAAAAATTCTTAACTGAGAATTGCGAAATAAGAGATGGATATTGCTGGAATAAAAAATCAAAAAAAATTATACGTGCATGTATTCCTATGCACACTTATGGTTTTATGATGGAAATTGACCTTATAAAAAAAATATGCAACCGGTATTATATCAAGTTGATTGAAGATGCTGCAGAAGCACTTGGAAGTTTCTATAAGAATAAACATGCTGGTACTTACGGCGATATTGGTATTTTAAGCTTTAATGGGAATAAAATTATTACAACTGGAGCAGGAGGGATGATCCTCACGAACAATAAAAAATATGCAAAAAAACTCAAACATCTAACAACAACAGCAAAAAAAAATCATCCTTGGCATTTTATACATGATGAAGTTGGTTATAACTATAGAATGCCAAATATTTGCGCATCATTAGGTTTGGCTCAACTTGAAAACTTTAAATATTATTTAAGTGATAAAAAAAAACTTGCTAAAAACTATTATGATTGGGGTGAAGAAAATAGTTTTCAGTTTTTAAAAAAAATACCAGGGTGCAATCCTAACTACTGGTTAAACACTATAGTCCTAGATAATAAAGTTGATCGTAATAATTTACTAAGAGAAACAAATAAAAGAGGAATAATTACTAGACCAGCATGGACTCCCATGCACAAGTTACCCATATATAGTTCATACTATCGTAGCTGTATGTCAAATACAGAGTGGATTTTTGATAGAGCAGTAAATTTACCTAGCTCCGTCAGACAAAGACCATCTTGAAATAATAAAATTTTGATAATTTATATATAATTGAAAGTACAATTAGATATATAATATAAGAAGCAAATATTTTATTTTTTGAAGATTTATTGAGACTTATTTTTGATTTTAAATTTTACTTTCAAATGGTACATTGATTGAAATAACAATTATTAATAAATAACTATTACTACTTCTAGGTAATATTTATTTTCGGAAAAATAAAAAAAACAATGAATAATTATCTTATAAAAACTTTTAAGAATAAAACTATTTTGATTACTGGTCATACTGGCTTTAAAGGTTCTTGGTTAACTGCGTGGTTGCAATCAATTGGAGCTAATATTACAGGTGCTTCACTCAAGCCTAAAACTGAACCATCTCACTTTTCAGAAGCTCAAATCTCAAAAAATATTAATGACATTCGTATTGATATAAGATGCAAAGATAAAATTTCTGATCTAATTAATGATCTTAAGCCAGATTTTATATTTCATTTAGCTGCTCAAGCGATAGTCAAAGACTCATATATTGAGCCAATATTAACTTGGGAAACAAATGTAATTGGTTCTTTAAATATTTTGGAAGCTTTAAAGAAAATAGAAAAAAAATGTAACGTGATTATGGTAACTAGTGATAAATGTTATGAAAATGTTGAATGGGTTTGGGGATACAAAGAAAACGATAAACTTGGTGGCTCTGATCCTTACAGCGCATCAAAAGCAGCGATAGAAATTGGAATTAGTGCTTTTGTTAGATCTTTTTTCAGTAATGACAAAAATATAAGAATTGCATCAGCGAGAGCAGGAAACGTTATTGGAGGAGGTGATTGGTCCGAAAATAGAATTGTACCAGACATAATAAAAGCTTGGTCAAATGATGATAAAGCAATACTCAGAAACCCTGATTCTACGAGGCCCTGGCAGCATGTTTTGGAACCTTTAAGTGGCTATTTAAATCTTGCTATTATGCTGGATAAAGACTCAAAGTTAAATGGTCAAAGCTTCAATTTTGGACCTTCAGATTTAGTGAGTTATACCGTTCAAGATCTAACTGAAAAAATGAGTGCTTACTGGAGTAACAAAAAATGGCAATCGATTAGAGAGATTAATCCTGATCATGAGTCAAAATTACTCAAACTTAATTGCGATAAGGCTTTTAGCCTTTTAGAATGGAATTCAGTTTTAAACTTTGATGAGACTGTAAAATTTACGACTGACTGGTATACAAAGTATTACCAAAATAAAGAATTAGTATGCAATATAACAGATGAACAAATAAAAAATTTCACAGATTTAGCACGTAACAGAAATTTATTATGGGCACAATGAGTTTAAATGAAATTATTTTAAAGAAATTAAATATCATTGAAGTTGAGGGAGGAAATGTCATTCATTTAGTAAAATCATCTTATGAAAACTTCCATGGATTTGGCGAGGCATATTTTAGTATTATAAATCCAAAATTTATAAAAGGTTGGAAGAAGCATGGTAGAATGTTCATGAATCTGTCTGTTATAAAAGGTAAAGTAAAATTTGTTTTTTGTCTTGACGATCAAAAAAAATTTAGAGAAGAAATAATTGATTCCAACGATTATACAAATATTTCAGTACCTCCAAATGTTTGGTTTGCATTTGAAGGTATAAGCAGTTCTCCAAGCATCATTTTAAATATTTCTAATATTGAACATGATGTGAATGAAGTTGAACGACTGGAATTATCTGACATAAAATATAGTTGGGATTAGAATGGATGTAATTATTTTAGCTGGAGGGCTTGGTACTAGATTATCTGAGTACACTTCTTCTACTCCTAAACCAATGGTCACTGTTGGTGGGAAACCATTATTAGTACACATAATGGAGATTTATAAGAAATACAATTACTCTAATTTTTATATTGCAATGGGATATAAAGCAGACGTGATTCTCAAATATTTTATTGGAGAAGAATATATAAACATAGAAAAAGATAACGAATTAATAAAAGTTTCTGAATTTACTAATTTATTTCAAAATAATGGACTTAATATTAATTTAGTTTTTACAGGTGAAAATACCATGACTGGTGGTAGAATAAAGAGAATGAAAAATTATATATCTTCAGAGAATTTTATGGTTACTTATGGAGATGGTTTGTCAAGTATAAATATAAATGACTTATCAAAATTTCATAAAAAAAATAACAAAATAGGAACCATGACAGCAGTTAGACCACCTGCCAGGTTTGGTGAATTAGAGCTTGAGGCTGATAGGGTCACAAGTTTTAAAGAAAAACCCCAATTACAAAAAGGATGGATCAATGGTGGATTTTTTGTTTTTAAAAATGATTTTTTTAATTTTATAGAAAATGATCAAATTATGTTGGAACGTGAACCATTAGAAAAGTTAGTTAAATTGAATCAATTAAACGCGTTCAAGCATGATGGCTTCTGGCAATGTATGGACAACAAGCGTGATAGGGACTTGCTAGAAAAGCTCTATTTAGAAAAAGAAATTCCTTGGATTAATTAAATGATTTTAATAACTGGGACTTCAGGATACATCGGCGGTGTCTTAACTAAATCATTAAAAAAAGAAAAATATAATGTAAGAAATGCGTCCCATCGAAATTCTAATAAGAAAGAAAATTTTTTCGAATTGAATATGCAAAACACTGATCAGATTGAAAAATCATGTAGAGGAGTAGATACCATTATACATTTAGCATCCCTTAATCATGCTCAGTCAGAAGCAAGATCGGATGAAGCATTCGAAATTAATTTTGAGGCTACAAAAAATCTTTTTGATAGTGCTTTAAAAAATAATATAAAAAAATTCATTTATTTTTCAACAGCGCACGTTTATGGAAAAAATTTGATTAATAAAGTAGATGAATTTACAGAAGTAAGTCCTATTTCAAATTACTCTTTCACTCATTATCTTGCAGAAAAATATTGTTACTTAAAATCAAAAGATGCAAAAATTCAAACTTTTATTCTCCGTCTCTCAAATATAATTGGACCACCAATTAATATGGAAGCTAAGAATTGGTATTTGGTTTGTAATGACTTATGCTATCAAGCAATTAAAAGTAAAAAAATAGTATTAAGAACTGATGGCAAACAAAAAAGAGACTTTTTTCCAATCGAAAATCTCATTTATACAATTAACAATATCATTGATGATAATAGTTTAGTAAAATCGAGATACATTTTTAATTTAGGTAATGGTCATTCAATTTCTATTATTGAATTAGCAAAAATAATAAAAGAAGAATATGAAAGATTGTTTGATCACAAGTTAAAAATATATTGTGGCTCAAAAAAAGAAGCTATTACAGATTTAATTTATAGCTCAGAAAAAATTAATTCATTTGGTCTTTACTATAGAAAGTGTCAAATTCATGAAAGCATAAGAAATACTTTGATATTCTGTAGAGATAATTATTCTAAATAATGATAATCATTAATAGAAATACATACAAAATATTTTTAGCAGCTATGCTAACTATATTATTCCTCACTCAATATTTTAGAAATATCTCTGATATTTATTATTTAATATTTTTTATTATAGTTTGTCTGGTAAGCGCTGAGATTTTTACACGAAAATTACAAAATAATTTTATAAACTTATCCTTTATTTTTTATTCAATTTTTTTAATTTCACTTCTATATGTAAGTATTATTACTATATTTTATTATGATAAGCATGATTTAGTTATTTCCTCATTCGTTACGGGCATGAGTAGGTTATGGGCCTTACCCCTATTCTCATTAATTTTATTTTTTTTATTAAGAAGAAGTAAATACATTTATTTGATAATTAATATTTATATTATATTTATAATTGCCGCAGCATTATCAATTCTTTTACAGCACTTTCTTGGCCGTAGTATTTTTGGAGGGCATTATTATGGTGCTTTAAGAATGGGATTTGATAATCAAATAGCAGGCTATGCTTCTTTGACAGGAAACGTCACTACATTCGGAGCAAGTTTTTTTTCTGCAGCAATACTTTTATTTTTTAAGGAAGAAATTAAACCAATTCATAAATCTTTAGGAATCTCAATCCTTGTTGGCACAGCATTAGTAACAATGTCTAAAACAGGTTTTTTAATGTCCTCAATAGTTATTATAATTATCATGTTTTATTCAATATATTATCGTTACTGGAAATTTATATTTTATACATCGTTAATATCCCTAAGTGGTGGCATTTTATTTTATGAATTATTTGTAGATGCTGCTCTGATAATGTTTGTAAACACATTCGGTCTCGAGTTTGAAAATTATAAAATTTCAACTACCACTCATTGGCAAGATTTTCTACCAAGAGTAACTGATAGAGTATTTGGGGTGTTTTTATTTAAATCTGATACAATTTCTAATTTATCATACTCAGAGATTTTTCTAGGTACAGGAATCATTGGTGGTGGTGGCGCGATGGGAGTTCCGGGCCCTACCTCACATAATTCATATTTTGATATTTATCGTATGGGTGGAGTTTTTTTCTTTTTATCTACATTATTATTTATTATAAATATTTTAATATCTATGTTTAATAAATTCAAAAAAACAAATGATATGAATTTACTAGGTTTGTTAATTTCAAATATTTTAATTGTATTATTAATGACTGTATACAACGGAGGCTTATTCCATCCATCAACATCGTTGCCAATATGGATATCGGTATTTTACCTTATTAGTGATATTAAAACTAAAGAATAAATAAATGAAAATAATAATTTTTGGTATTACAGGGTTAATAGGAAACGCCCTAAAAACATATTTAGAAAAATACAGTGATTTAAAAATTTTTGGAACAACTAGAAATGTCGAGATCTTAAAATCAGAATTACCAAATTTTATCTACTTTAATTGTTTTGATTTTGAGCTAAATAAAAAAATTAAGGATATTATTAAGGAAAATGAACCTGATTTGGTGATAAATTGTTTAGGATTAACAAAACATATAACATGTGTAACTAATGATCAAATGAACGTAACTAATTCTCAGTTTCCACAGCTACTCAAAGATATTGCAAATAGTTTCAACGTTAAGATGCTTCATTTAAGCACTGATTGTGTATTTTCAGGATTTCATGGAAATTATGATGAAAATAGTGAGTGTGATGCGTATGACAGTTATGGTATCACCAAATCTAAAGGTGAAATTAATGATAACTTTAATCTAACAATCAGAGTATCAACAATTGGGCGAGAGTTAAATACATCCAATGGTTTATTAGAGTGGTTTCTCAGTCAAAAAAATCAATGCAATGGATACACTCAGGCCTTTTTCACAGGCATAAGTACATATGAACTCGCAACAGTTATATATGACTATATAATTTCTAAAAAAAATTCCTTGAGTGGGATTTATCATATATCAGGTGAGAAGATTGATAAATTTAGCTTATTAACAAAATTTTCAAATAGATTTAATAAGAATATAAAAATTATACCAGATGAAAAATTTATTATCGATCGGTCTTTAAATAGTAAAAAATTTATTAACAAAACTGGATATAGAATAAAGAGTTGGGATGAAATGTTGGACTCAAATTATATTTAGCCATGACTCAATTATCAAAAAAAATTAGTGTAATTATTAATTGCTTTAATGGTGATAAGTACCTTAATAGGGCTGTTGACTCGGTGCTTGCTCAAACCTATAAAAACTGGGAATTAATTTTTTGGGATAATTGTTCTTTTGATAAAAGTAAAAAAATATTAAATGCTTATAATGACGCAAGGATTAAATATTTCAAATCTGAATTACACACTTCACAATATGAAGCAAGAAAAAGGGCTGTAAAAAAATGTGATGGGGAATTTATAGCTTTTTTGGATGTTGATGATTGGTGGGAAAAAGATAAGTTAAAGGTACAACTAGCACTATTTAATGATCCAAAAGTTGGTTTCTCCTGTTGTAATTATTGGATAATTAATGAGCGCAAAAATTCAAAAAATAAAATTGCGTTTGAAAAACTTCCAGGTGGCTATATTACAGAAGAACTTCTTAAAAAGAATTTTGTTGGAATGTCAACTTTGATGATTAGAAAAATAGCATACGAATCTCTGGATTATGGTTTTAACCCAGAGTTTGAAATTATAGGCGACTATGATTTAGTTTTAAGGCTTTCGTTAAAATTTAAATTAGCGACTACAAGTGAAGTATTATCTAATTACAGATGCCATGATAAGAATTTGTCATACCTAAAGTTTGATTTAAACATTAGCGAGTTGGAAAAATGGGCTTCAAGTGCCAGGGAGTTTACATGTTTTAATAATTTTAAATATTTATCAAATTTTATTTTATTTTATAGAGGTATGATAAATATACTCGATAATAATAGGCTTCTTGCTTTTCAACAATTAAAAGAAATTACAAATTTTAATTTTAAATTAAAGTTAATCATAATAATAATTATGCCTTTATGGTTAATTAAAAAAATACGATCGTAGTTTTAAATATGTCAAATAATGATCTTTATGATTTATCGATTGCTATACCTTTTTATAAAAGGGATGAGTATGTTTCAGATATTTTAAGTGCATTAGATAATGAGAATGAAAAATTACAATTAAAAGTTGAAATTATATTTATTGACAGTAACTCATCTCAAACACTTGAAGATACATTAATGAGTTTTAATTTTACTTCTGATTTATATGCTAGAGTTGTTAATACTGACAATAATGCTGTTGCTAAAAGAAATCTAGGAATACAAGAAGCTGCTTCTGAAAATATAATATTCTTAGATGATGACTGTGTCCCTTGTGATGATTTTATTAATGACCATTTTGAAAATTTAGTGAATAGTAATGATAAAACTATATATTGTGGTATAGTGAAATTCTCAGAAGAATTATGTAAGGTTTCAAATTATTATAGGTTTAGAGACAGTAGACATAGAACATTTGATTTTCTTTACTCTTCA
>MDTB01068657.1_pt1 | contig 10628 bp, 7 predicted proteins | sample 811161 | NCBI WGS metagenome assembly MDTB01 (sample SAMN05326650, study PRJNA326480) | marine metagenome | isolation source: seawater | place: Mediterranean Sea | collected 2009
GGATAACCATAGTTTAATATTCACAAACTTTCGTGGGGATCGTGCAGTAGAATTTAGCAGGGTGATTCATGAAGATGACTTTAGACATTTTGAACGTCATATTCGTCCCAACGTTATGTTTGTAGGTATGACTCAGTATGATGAGGATGATGAAATACCTTCTAGGTATCTGGTGGGTACACCGGAGGTTGATGACCCATTTGGTAAGCGAATTTTGGAACTTGGTCTTAAGCAGTTCAGGCTGGCAGAATCACAAAAATATGCTCATGTTACTTTTTTCTTCAACGGAGGTTACAGAGAACCACTTGATTCGTCCATGGAAAATTATCACCTAATTTTATCTGATAAAATTTCTTCCTTCGCTAGCAAGCCAGTTATGAAGGCTGGAGAAATAAGTAAGAAGGCAGTTGAATTCATACTTTCAGGTGAATATCAGTATGGACTGATAAATTTCGCCAATGCTGATATGGTTGGCCATACTGGAGACTTTCAGGCGGCATTACATGCAGTTGAAGCTGTTGATGCTGCTTTGGACTTAATTGTAAGTGCGATTACTGAAATTAAAGGTGTTTTGGTGATTACTGCAGATCACGGTAATGCTGACCAGATGCTTATAAAGAACCATGATGGAATGATGGAGATCAGTACCAAGCATTCTCTAAATCCTGTACCTTTTATTATCTTTGACCCTTTGTACAAAGGTGATTATAATCTCAAACCATTTGGTGAGAATTTCAACAATAATTTGAGTAACGTGGCTGCAACAAATTTTATTTTATTAGGTCAGTCTGTGCCGGATGACATCGCTCCCCCACTGTTTGCATAAATAAACAAATATATAATAATTTGAAAAAATAATTTTAGTTAAATGAGCAATATCCTTTGTATCGGAGCGGGTTATGTAGGTGGACCAACAATGGCCATGATAGCCAAATTCTGTCCAGAACACACTGTAACTGTTGTGGACATTAATCAGGAACGAATAGATAATTGGAACAGCGAGGATTTACCAATTTTTGAGCCGGGACTGCTGGAAGTGGTTAATCAGACACGTGGTAAAAACTTGTTTTTTCATACAGATATCGCAATGGCAATTGCAGAGGCTGATATCATTTTTGTTTCTGTAAATACACCGACCAAGAAATTTGGAGAAGGTGCAGGTAAAGCAGCAGATTTGCAGTATTGGGAAAAAACCTCACGTGATATCTTACAGAATAGTCGTAAGCCAGAGGTGATTGTTGTTGAAAAAAGTACTTTGCCAGTACGTACTGCTGAGGCTATGGCCAGAATTCTTAAGTCCTCAAACAAAAAAACTAAATTTTCAGTGGTTTCTAATCCAGAGTTTTTGGCTGAAGGAACTGCAATTCAGGACTTGGCGAATCCAGACCGTGTTTTAATAGGTGGGGAAGATAATGAAAATGGGCATAAAGCAGCGAATAAAATTGCAGAACTTTACGCACATTGGGTTCCACGAGAACTAATTCTGCTGACCAGTGTTTGGAGCAGTGAACTTTCAAAGCTCGTTGCCAACGCTATGCTGGCACAGCGTATTTCCTCAGTAAACAGTATTTCTGCGCTTTGTGAACGCACTGAAGCCGACATTACAGAGGTTTCCCGTGCAGTTGGTATGGACTCAAGAATCGGTTCAAAATTTTTACAGGCCAGTATTGGTTTCGGTGGTTCATGTTTTCGAAAGGATATTTTACATCTGTCATATCTTTGTGAATATTATGGACTTCCAGAAGTAGCGGATTACTGGGCCAGCGTTGTAAATATTAATGATTGGCAGACTAATCGTTTTTTTCAGAGTATTTTGTATGAGCTTTTCAATACTCTGGCAGGTAAGACAATTACCATCTTAGGATTTGCCTTTAAGCAGGATACAGGAGACACAAGGGATTCTCCTGCAATTCCTCTATGTAAAAAACTTGTTGGCGAAAACGCAAGGGTAAGGATTCATGATCCAAAAGCTCTTAAAAACGCTCGCATTGAACTAAAAAATATTAATGGCGAAGTTTTATTTGTTGAGGATGTATACGAAGCCGCTGATGGAGCACATGCTCTTGCTTTAGTTACACATTGGGATGAATACAGAGATCTAGATTACGAGAAAATTTTTCAGGCAATGGCTGAGCCAGCATTCATATTTGACGGTCGTAACCATCTTGATCATGAAAAGCTTTATAATATTGGTTTTAATGTTTTTCCGTTAGGTAAATCTCCACGTAAGCATATTTAATTGTCAACTATTGATTGCAAATAATAACACTATGAATACATTTGAAGAAAATTTGAAATCTATTCCTACTGCTGAAAAAACAGTATTACTTCGGTTATACAATGAGAGTGATGAACTTGTTTCTGTTATTCCAAATATTTCTGGGAGACAAGGTTCAGTAAGGGTTTTCAGGCATATTGCTGACAAAAAAGGGCGAATTGATTTCCAAGCAGCAAAAGAAGGACTGAGGATCTTTGAGGAGAAAGTTCAAGATGCACGCAATAATCCAGGTAAGCATCAGAAACTAGAATTGCTACTGAAAATGAAAAGTAGTGAAACATTTCGGATTGAAAATGTAGAGTGTTCTTGCCCAGATCTACTGATTAATCTTTCTGGGCAAGTTGCTTCTGCTGAAGAGTGCAAGGTTTTCATTGAATTACTAAATCAGGGGAATATACGCGCTGCAGAGAAAGTGAATAACAAATGGGAGCCTCAGCCTTATGTAATTGATGGCGTTTTGAATTATTTTGGTACGCATGATAGTGAGCGCATGGAAGGAAAATACTGGGATAAGATACCTCAGAAAACTGTAAATTACACCGATGAAGATTTTGAGAAGGCTGGAGTTCGTTATGCTCCAGGTTGTATTGTACGTACGGGCACTTACATTGGTCCCAAAACAGTAATAATGAATCTAGCATTTGTGAATATTGGAGCATATATTGCTGGAGAAGGTTGCATGATTGATGGAGGAGCTAGGGTTGCTTCATGCGCACAGATTGGTAAAAACGTAAAATATGGAGCAGGTTCTGGTATTGAGGGCATCCTTGAGCCTGCAGGAAGGCTTGCCTCTATTGTTGAAGACAATGTGAAAATAGGAGCCATGTGTGAAGTGACTGGGATTATTGGTGAAGGGGCAGTTATTGCTAGTGGTGTCATAATGGCTTCAGGTAAGAAAATTTATGATGAGGATACAAAAGATTTTGTGGCTCCCATGGAATGTGTGGTGGGAGATAAAATGTTTCTGCTGCCTATTATTCCTCCATACAGGCTTGCAGTAGGAGGATCAATTCCCAATAAAAATGGAACACATAACACTGATGCCATAATTCTTAAAGCAGGCGATTTAAGAGATTCTGCTACTATGCGGCATTTTGAAAAACAAGGTATTTTATATGTTTAAAAAATGTCTAAATTGTTGAAGCGCGCACGCGAAACACTGACAATTGAAATAGCCGGTCTAGAAGAAATCAGCAAACGTCTTGATGGTAACTTTGAAAAGGCAGTAAATCTTCTTTATGACTGTCAGGGAAAAATAATCCTTGCTGGAATGGGTAAAAGTGGCCTGATTGCCCAGAAAATTGCAGCAACACTTACAAGTACTGGAACACCCTCGCTATTTCTTCATGCTGGAGAAAGTTCACATGGAGATTTGGGAATTATCTCCAGAAAGGATGCAATAATTACTTTTTCCTACAGCGGTGAAACTGCTGAAGTACTGCAGATGATTGGACACGTCACTGCAATGGGAATTCCTATGATCGCAATTACTGGAAACTCTGATTCCACTCTGGCCAAATCATCTACAATTCATCTTTCAGTTGCAGTTAAAAAAGAAGCCTGCCCGCTTGGTTTGGCTCCTACTGCAAGTAGTACAGCAACTCTGGCGCTTGGTGATGCGCTTGCGATGTGTTTGCTGGAGAAACGTCAGTTTAGCCAAGATGATTTTGCAGTTTTTCATCCAGGGGGCAGTCTTGGACGCAAGCTTACTATCAGAATTCAGGATGTAATGATTGAAGGTGATATGCTACCAATAGTACCAGAAAAAATGCTTATGCGAGAGGCAATGAACGTTTTGTCACACAAAAACCTAGGAATAATAGTTGCCGTTAATCAGGATGAAAAAATTAGTGGTGTTTTTACCACCGGTGATTTAATGCGTCTCCTTGAAAAAGATAAGAATTTTCTTGATCAACCATTGCAGGAATATGCTAGTCAGAAGCCAAAGACAATAGCACCGGATGCACTGGCGGCTAAGGCTCTGCATATTATGGAAACGCATTCGATAACCTGCCTAGTTGTAACTGACAAAGAAAACCGTCCTATCGGAATTGTTCAAATATACTACATTCTTCGTTCAGGAGTATATTAATTTGCAGTTTTGGTTTTGAATAAATAATTTAGTCAATAGACAAAATGACACCTTGGGAGATACACGCAGTTTTAGTTGCGAATTGTAACTGTGCATATGGTTGTCCTTGCCAATTTGATGCCTTGCCTACTTATGGCACGTGTGAAGCTGCAGACGGGTTTCAGATTGAAAAAGGATTTTATGGAGGAGTTTCCTTAGATGGTTTGAATGTAGGTATTTTAGCAAAGTGGCCAGGCCCTATACATGAAGGAAATGGTGAGCGGCTTATAATTATTGACGAACAGGCTAATAATGAACAGCGGAACGCAATAGAAAAAATTGTTTCCGGAGAAGATACTGATGAACTTGCGACTATCTTTTGGGTTATCAATGCGATGACAACTATTCGTCATAAAACACTCTATCTACCTATCAAAATAGAAGCAGATATGGAGGGTCGTAGAGGTCTTGTGATAGTAGATGGAGTTTTTGAACTCAATGTTGAACCGATCAAGAATGCTGTCACAGGTGCTGAACATAGAGCTCGAATTGAAATTCCAGATGGTTTTGAGTTTACTATTGCCGAGATGGCAAGTGGGAGCTTAAAGACACATAGTGGAATTGAGTTGACCAACAATAACGGTACACACTCCCACCTTGCTGAATTACACTTGAATAATTCGGGAATCATTCGTCAATGATATGATTACCTTGTACTAAAGTTCATCAGTGTCTTCAAAAAAACCTCTCAGAACATTATATTTGAAAAATAAATTGTAGCTTTAGGCTAAATTTTTGTTTTTGGATTTTTCAATCATCGAAATTTGGTTTTTGAGAAAAGAAAAAAAGAATTGCTCCTATAAAGCTCATCAAGCCAATACTAATAAATGCATTTCGATATATTCCATAATGATCTACTACCAACCCACAGATAATAGGGCCTATCATTGTACCAAACATAACCACCATAGATGAAATCCCAAATATTTTTCCAAATGATTTGGTTCCAAAATAATCTGCTCGAATGGCAACCATTTGTGGTCCTCGGATGCCCCAGGCAATTCCGTGAAGAACAGAAAACAAAAGCACCATTGGGTAATCATCAAAAAACGCAAGCACCAACATTCCACCACCATGAAAAATCATACAGTAAGAGCAGATTATCCGCTTGCTAAAACGATCTCCTAAATAACCTCCGCAAGACAGTCCAAGAATTTGAGAGATACTTACAGTTGAAAATACGAATCCAGCTTCAGTCAGTTCCATACCCAGAGTGTTAGTAAGGTGCGGGATGAGGTGTACAAGTACTGTTGAAACAGATAGTAAAGCAATTGCATGTCCTGCTGAGATAAACCAGAAAGCTCGAGTTCTTAAGGCTTTTTGCCAGCTAACAGAAACAATCTCACCATTTTTTTCTACTTGGTCTTTGTAATTTTTTCCTATAATCCTACCGTCTACTACCTCATCTTTTTCTTCAGGTCGATGACGTATGTTTTGAACTAGAGGAATGCCCAGGAAAATTGCTGTGAAACCTGAAGTAAGAGCTATTGTACGCCAGCCAAATTCTTCCAATCCGTATGCCAACATTGGAATACTGAGTCCACCTAAGCTATGTCCTAGTTGAGTTAGCGCGATGGCTTTTGTGCGGTGACGCTGGAACCAATTTACTATTGCAACCATTAGTGTTTGATATCCTCCTAAACTTATTCCAACCGAAATGATAATAACCGCAAAAAAATAAATAGGAATTATTTCGACTAGAGTTAAGCAGAGTAGTCCAATGCCGTACATCAGCAGGCCAATACTTATAACAAGACGAGGACCATAACGGTCAGCCATCCAACCTTGTAAAGGACCAAGGAGTCCACTTTCAACGCGTGTCAAAGCGTATGCAGCTGCAAGCAATGTCATACTCCATCCAAATTCGCGATTAAATATTACTGCATAGGCACCATAACTTTGAACCCAAAAAAGTGATCCCAAATACATAACAAAAGATGCAACAGCTACAATCCACCATCCGTAAAAGACTGAGCCGTTTGGTAGGAAAATAATCCTAATTTTTTCAGAAAAAAGTGTCGTTATGTTCTTGGTTTGACTTTTCATATAGTCTTACATTTAAATTTTTAATGCTCCTTAAAAATAAATTTCAGAAAAGTTTACTATTACCTTAAAATTCAAATAAAAATGATTTTAAGTTTACTTTTTCTTTAAAGCAAAATCTTTAGTTATATATAATGGGGATATATTTAGACTCGGTTTTTTGGAGGTATTCTGGAAGTTCTATTCATGAAATAGAATAGCATTTTATGATTGATATAAATCTCAGTTTTATACTTCAAATTGTTTCCTAAAGTTTGCTGACCACTACAGGGATTCGAAAGTATAAGCAGAGGTTTCAAAACTCAATATATGATTCGAAATTAACTTATAACGAAAATGAAAGGTAATAAATTTTTTTGTTACCAGATTATCCCCACAATCCTACATCAGGCGGAAAAACTTCACTAACTTTGTATTTAATTGGTGAAGCTCTGTCTTTGTGAAGATAAAGTGGGGCATCAAGGTCAACAATTTGGGCGCGCTGAGCTACTACAAATGCAGGTGCGATTCCAAGTGATGTTGAGGACATACATCCTACCATTGTTTTGAATCCCATTTTTTCTGCCTGATTCTGCAAACTTAGCGCTTCAGTAAGCCCCCCTGTTTTATCAAGTTTTATATTAACAAATTCGTAAAGTCCTTTTAATCGCTCAAGATCTAAAGTCTCATGGCAGGACTCATCAGCACAGACTGGAAGAGGCCTATCTAGTGTTTTCAGGATACTGTCCATATTAGCTGGGAAAGGCTGTTCAATCATTTCCACTCCAAGAGACTTTAATTCAGGCACAAAACGTTTGTAATGTTCAAGTGTCCATGCCTCATTTGCATCAACCACCAAACGTGAGTTGGGCGCATTCTCCGAAATAGCAGCAAGGCGCTCTAGATCACCATCACCGGTGAGTTTGATTTTCAAATAAGGACGTATTGCATGTTTTGCAGCAGCTTCCCCCATTTTTTTTGGAGTATCTAAACTAAGCGTATAAACGGTTGTAACACTTTCTGCTTTAGAAGTGCCGTTTTCTGTCAGATGCTTGGAAATATCTGACAATTCCCAAACCCTTATACCTGCAAGTTTTGCCTCAAGGTCCCAAAGCGCACAGTCAACGGCGTTTCGGGCAGCCCCTTTTGGCAACGTCTGTTGAAGTTCTTGGCGTGACATTCCATTTTCTAGAGCATCTCTGAAATTTTCTATCAATGCTTTAGTTTGTTGAACAGACTCATGATAATGTTCGGTTGGTGAGCCTTCACCCCATCCCTTAATACCATTCTGTTCCAGCTCCACCACTACAACATCGAAATTATCTTCATAGCTTCTTGATATAGAGAATGGCTCTTCGCTCCAATTTTCTGAGTATATTTTGAGTTTTCTTAAAGTCATTTATTTTATGTTTACATTGAAATATTAGTATATTTTTTCGGGTTCTTGTTGAGGTCGTGACCTCCAGCGTCGGTGCATCCAGAAATATTGTTCTGGATGTTGACGAATCACAGTTTCTAGTGCTGAAGTTATTTTCTGGGTAATTTCTTGAGTATCTTTTTCCTGATTTCCAGTAAGAATAAATGGAATGTGCTGAAAATTAATTTCTAAACGGTTACCAATATATGGGCAAGTCACAAGTACAACAGGGCTCCTGCGCAGAACATGGAATGCGGCAGTGCCTTTACTGGATGATGCAAGCTTACCAAAAAAATTTACAAAAAGATCTGTTTTATTATCATTTTGGTCAACCAGCATAGCAATTATTTTATTATCAGCAAGTGCTCTCCCCATTTGCAATGTTGCTTTTTTACCCTTTTCAATTGTTTCAACACCAAAATTAGCACGAGAAGAATTTTGAAGCTGATTTGTGAGTGGGTTGTTTTGTTTTCCAACATACATAACAATTTTATATCCTTTTTCAGCTAATGCTGGGGAAATCATTTCCCAGTTCCCGAAATGCCCGCTGATAAGAAGAACTCCTTTTTTTTCAGACAAAGCCTGATCCAGTATTTCAGTATTTTTACACTCTATTATCTCTGATGTACGACCTTTCCATGTGTCCATATGAAGGACGTCAATGCAAAAACGGGCAAACCATCTATAGTTTTCACGTGCTATTTTTTCACGTTCCATTGATGTTAAGTTTGGAAAAGCAAACTCTAGGTTGGTTGTCACTATTTTTCGACAGAGTCGCAGTAAATAAAAAAGTAAGGCATAAAGCAATAATGCTCCCCGTTCTAACGATTTTTCTGAAGCAGTCTCTCCCCAACGTTTTAGACTTTTGAAAATTAAATACTCAAGACGATGGCGAAATTTAAAGGATTCCTTACTAAATTTAGTTTTTCCAGTTTCAGGCATTTTTTCTTTCAAATTAAACAGGTGAAGTGAAAAAGATAGCAGATTAATAACTACTTGAAAACCTGAAAACTTTTTTACTACTAGGAATTGAATAAAGATTTAAGAGACAAGGGAAGCAGTCATATCTCGATTTTTTAATTGGATTGTGTCATTCTTAAGCAAAAAGTACGTTTAATACTTTAATAAATTTATTTATCTTCAACTAGAGATTTTTTAATTACGTTGGTTACAAAAAATTTATTATATGATCCTTGTTAAAATAAACAGCAAACGCGAATTGGTTATACCTAGCATTTTTTTATATTACAAAACTTTTGTATATATACATGAAAAAATCCCCACCTGAATCTGACTTGATCCGAAACTTTTCAATAATCGCTCATATTGACCATGGAAAGTCAACATTGGCAGACTGTCTAATGAAAGAAACTGGTGCTGTCACCGATCGGGAGGCACAAGATCAACTGCTTGATAAAATGGACATTGAACGCGAAAGGGGCATTACTGTAAAATCACAAACGGTGTGCTTAAATTTCAGGGCCAACGACGGCAGGGAATACATGTTAAATTTGATTGATACTCCTGGACATGTTGATTTTACCTATGAAGTTTCCCGTTCACTGGCTGCATGTGAGGGAGCACTCCTTGTTGTTGATGCTGCTCAAGGGGTGGAAGCTCAGACTTTAGCTAATGTTTATATGGCAATTGAAAATAATTTGGAAGTCCTTCCTGTGTTGAACAAAATAGACTTGCCATCTGCAGAAACGGATAAGGTTTGCCGTGAAATTGAGGACATTATCGGTCTTGACAGCAGCAATGCTGCAATGGTAAGTGCAAAAAAAAGTATTGGTATTCCTGAGGTTTTGCAAAAGATCGTGGATTATATACCACCACCATCTGGAGATTCAGGAGCTCCTCTACGTGCCCTAATTTTTGACTCCTGGTTTGATTCATACCTTGGCATCGTTCTGATGGTAAGGATTGTAGACGGAGAAGTAAATGTTGGAGATAAAATTAGATTTATGGCAACTGGAAAGGAATATGAAGTGTTCCAGCTAGGTGTCTTCACTCCATTTCCTGAACAACGAGAAGAACTAAAACTGGGCGAGGTTGGTTTTTTGAGTGCATCAATAAAAACCATAGGCCACACTACAATTGGAGATACGATCACTAAAAATGGTAATTCAGACACCGAACCACTTCCTGGTTATACTGAGGCAAAACCTATGGTATTCAGTGGGATCTTTCCTGTAGAAAGTGAACAGTACGAAGAACTTAAAGAAGCATTAAGAAAATTATCTTTGAATGATTCATCACTTAGTTATGAAATGGAGACTTCTGCCGCACTTGGTTTTGGTTTTCGTTGTGGATTTCTAGGTCTTTTGCATATGGAGATTGCGCAGGAACGATTAGAGAGAGAATTTAATCTGCAGTTAATTACAACAGCTCCAAGTGTTGTATATCAGGTTCATCTTAAGAAAGGATCAGTTATCTCAGTGGATAATCCGTCTCAACTGCCCTCTCCAATTGAAATAGATCACATTAAAGAGCCCTATATTCGTGCCCGCATTCTTTCTCCACAGGAATATATTGGGGGAATTATGAAACTTGCACAGGAACGCAGAGGATTCCAAAGTCTCATGGAGTATCCTGCCCCAAATCGTGTTATGCTTGAATATGAAATTCCTTTAAATGAAATTGTTCTTGATTTTTATGACCAGCTTAAATCAATTTCTAAGGGATATGCATCTTTAGATTATGAACTGATCGATTTTCGTAAAGGCGCATTAGTTAAGCTGGATATACTTCTAAATGGCGACATGGTGGATGCTTTGTCA
>MDTB01147377.1_pt1 | contig 10628 bp, 9 predicted proteins | sample 811161 | NCBI WGS metagenome assembly MDTB01 (sample SAMN05326650, study PRJNA326480) | marine metagenome | isolation source: seawater | place: Mediterranean Sea | collected 2009
ATCATCTCTTAATAAAATATTAAATCTAGGTTTATGTTTTTTAATTAAGTTACATTCTAATATAATTGCTTCAAATTCAGTGTTAGTTACAAAAAAATTCATGTCATTCGTAAGACTAACCATTCTTTGAATTCGCCTTGTAAGGCTGTTAATTGATAAATAACTTTTAACCCTATTAAATATATTTTTTGCTTTACCAATATATAGAATATCTCCTTTTTCATTAAGCATTTGATAAACACCAGGTTGTCTTGGTAGGGTCTTTGAAATTTTTCTTATAATTTCTTGTCCTTCTAAAATCATTTTTTTATCTTACTTTATTTAATTTTCTATAATTTGAATTATACAATAAACTTACCATATTAAAGTTATTATTATGGTTCATTTATTAAGAATTTTAATATAGGTGTAATAAAAATTTAAGGAAATTAATATGGCAAAAATGACGACTGAGGAAGCTTTTGTAAAAATATTACAAAAACATGGAATTCAACATGCGTTTGGAATTATTGGATCAGCTTTTATGCCAATATCTGATTTATTTCCAAAAGCAGGGATTACTTTTTGGGATGTTGCCCATGAAACTAATGGTGGTATTATGGCTGATGGTTATACTAGATCTACAGGTAAAATTGCTATGTGCATTGCACAAAATGGACCTGGAATAACAGGTTTAGTTACACCAATTAAGACTGCATACTGGAATCACACACCTATGCTGTTAGTAACACCTCAGGCAGCAAATAAAACTATAGGACAAGGTGGTTTTCAAGAAGTTGAGCAAATGAATTTGTTCAAAGATATGGTTTGTTATCAAGAGGAGGTTAGAGATCCATCAAGAGTGGCAGAAGTTTTAAACAGAGTCATTTCAAAAGCAGTTATAGGTTCGGCGCCAGCACAATTAAATATTCCAAGAGATTTTTGGACTCAAGTTGTAGATATAGAATTGCCTTCAATTATAAAATTTGAGAGACCTTCGGGTGGATCTCAAGCAATTAAAAAAGCTGCAAACTTATTATCTAAAGCAAAGTTTCCCGTTATTTTATCTGGCGCAGGTGTAATTCTATCAGACGCAATTGAAGATTGTAAAAATCTTGCTGAAAAATTAAGTTCTCCTGTAGCATGTGGATATCAACATAATGATAGCTTTCCTGGTAAACACCCTCTTGCTGTTGGGCCGCTTGGGTATAATGGATCAAAAGCTGCGATGGAAATTATTTCAAAAGCTGATGTCGTTCTAGCATTAGGAACACGACTTAATCCTTTTTCAACTCTCCCTGGTTATGGTATCGATTACTGGCCAAAAAAAGCTGAAGTAATTCAGGTTGATATTAATTCTGATAGAATAGGTTTAACAAAAAAAATTAGTGTTGGTATATGTGGTGACGCTAAACTAGTTACGCAGCAAATACTTGAAAATTTATCTACAGAAGCTGGTGATTATAATAGGAAAGAAAGAGAACAACTAATTCATCAAACTAAATCATCATGGTTGCAAACTCTAACAGGCCTTGATCATGAAGATGATGATCCTGGAACATCTTGGAATAAGGACTCAAGAAGCAGAGAACCAGAAAAAATGTCACCAAGGATGGCATGGAGAGCTATTCAAGGGGGATTACCGGAAGATGCCATTATTTCTAGTGATATTGGTAACAACTGTGCAATCGGAAATGCATATCCAACTTTTGAAAATGGAAGAAAATATTTAGCACCAGGATTATTTGGTCCATGTGGTTATGGTTTTCCTTCAGTAATAGGAGCAAAAATTGGTTGCCCTAAAACACCTGTTGTAGGCTTTGCGGGCGATGGTGCATTTGGAATAAGTATGAGTGAAATGACTTCTTGTAATAGAGAAGGTTGGCCAAATATCACTATGATCATATTTAGAAACTATCAATGGGGAGCAGAAAAAAGAAATACAACCCTCTGGTACAATAATAACTTTGTTGGAACAGAGCTTGATCCAAAATTAAATTATGCAAAAATAGCTGATGCTTGCGGATTTAAAGGCATAAGAGTAAATACACAAGAAGAGCTTACTGAAGCTTTAAAAATTTCCTGCAAAGAACAAATGGAAGGAATAACAACTTTCATAGAAGTAATGTTAAATCAAGAACTTGGAGAACCATTTAGAAGAGATGCCATGAAAGCTCCAGTTGAAGTTGCAGGAATAGATCCTAAAGATACGGTTACTCAATAAATTTTTAGTGGATCTTTTATATCTAATTATAGGCCTGCTGATTTTAGTAGGTGGAGCTGAAATAGTTATAAGAGGTTCAGTTAGTTTTGGTAAAAAATTAAATATATCATTATTTGCAATAGGTGTAGTTATTGTTGCCGGAGGTACTTCACTCCCTGAATTAGCTAGTAGTATTAATGCAGTGGTTAATGACTATGCAGATTTAGCATTAGGTGCAGTTGTTGGTAGTAATATAGCTAACTTAATATTGGTACTTGCTGCCACTACAATTATTCTTCCAATATCAAACATAAATAAAAATCAAATCAATCAAGCTTGGATAAATATTGGGCTAGGAATATTTTTAATTCTGATGAGTTTTTTTTATTTCAATTATATATTTGGAATAATCTCAATTATCTTACTTGCCTATATTATGTATAGTCAAATTAAAAAGGGATCCTTAAATATAGAAGAAATAAATAAAAGTGCATACTCAACTTTTTTTTCCATAATTTTAATTATTATCGGAATTATCTTTTTAATATATGGATCTGAACTATTTGTAAGTTCAGCAATTAGTCTAGCTATTAGATTTAATGTATCAGAAGCTGTAATTGGCTTATCAGTAATAGCCTTTGGCACCTCTCTTCCTGAACTAGTGGTTGGTATATTGTCGGCCTTAAAAAGAAAAGTAGATTTTGCTCTTGGAAATATATTAGGATCTAATATTTACAATGTCCTTGGTGTTTTAGGAATAAGTTCTTTTTTTGGTAATTTTAAAATGTCAGGAGTATTCTTACATCAAGACATCTATATTATGCTTGGACTTACTGCTTTACTCCTTACTTGTATGATCTTCTTTAAAAGGATTGGAAGATTATATGGTATCATAGGTTTAATTTTCTATATAACTTATATATATTACCTATTTTGATTAACTTATAATTATATAAATTTATTAAAAATTAAGTTTATATTTGTAATAAATTAGTTAAATTAGTAAATTATGTTTAAAAATAAATTTAGTGAATTACAAAAAAAACTTTTAGAAAATAACTTAGATGCTTTCGTAATAATACCAGGATCTAACTTCAGATATGTAACTGGTGGTGACTTTCATTTAATGGAAAGACCAACAGCCTTGATAATTTCAAAGGATAATAAACCGTTGGCAATACTACCTGTTTTAGAAGTTGATAGCTTTAAAAAACTAAAAATAGATGCTGAGATATTTCAATGGCAGGACACTGATGGATATCAAAAAGCGTTTAATGATGCTTTTGAAAAAATTAAAGATCTAAAAAAAATTGGAGTAGAAGGTCAAAGAATGCGAGTATTCGAATATCAAGCTATAAAAAATACTAATAATAATATTGAAATTGTTAACGCTCAAAAAATAATAAGTAATATAAGGCTTCATAAAAATAGTGAAGACATAGAAAATTTACAAAAAGCGATAAATATTGCTGAGAAAACTCTTAATAATACTCTTGAGTTTGTAAATATAGGTAAATCAGAAATAGAAATTAAAAATTTTTTACTCCAACAGCTATATGAAAATGGTGCAGAGGGAATTGCATTTGATCCAATTGTTTTAGCAGGATCTAACTCAGCCCTTCCACATGGTCATTCAAGAAATGATTGCTTCTTAAAAGAGGGAGATTGCTTACTCTTTGATTTTGGGGCTGTAATAAATGGTTACAATTCAGACATCACAAGAACATTTTTTGTTGGAAAAGCCTCTGACGAGCAAAAAAACTTTTATGACTCAGTTTTACAAGCAAATAAAATAGGTTTGGATATTTCCAAACCAAATCTAACAATGCATGAATTAGATGACACTGTACTTAACTCTCTCAAAGAGTCAGGCTATGAGGAATTTATTGTCCACAAAACAGGGCATGGCCTTGGGTTAGATGTTCACGAGGATCCATACATTATGAGAAAAAATAATGAAATTCTTGAGGAGGGTATGGTGATAACTATTGAGCCTGGACTTTATAAACAAGGTGCATTAGGGGTTAGAATAGAAGATGACGTATTAATTACCAAAGATGGTTCTAAGAGCTTAACAAGTTTTTCAAAAGATTTAAGAATAATCTAGATTTTTTTTTGTTGATGAAAAAGAAAATAAGAAGATAGTAAATTTGCAAAAGGCTTAGCATCTTTTACATTTCTTGAATTATAATAAAATTCTTCATGTAAAATATTCATAGTACCTAGAATAATGTTATTATTGATTACGGGAATATTTATTATTGAACCACAACCTATACTTGAAATTATTTTATGATCAAAAAATAGTTTTTTTATTACTTTCATATCCTTTCCAATAAAATCTTTTTTATCTATGATAACTTTTTTTGTCCAATTATTTTTAGGAATTGGTTTTCTACCTAAGAGAGGATAAATTTTTTTATTATTTGAATATACACGTTCAACGTATCTTAAAGATCTATCTACAACCATTAGTGTAAATAATTTATGTCCAATTGTTTTTTTAACTTTTATATCTAATTCTTTAAAAAAATTCTTTGAATTTAAAGTGGCAGTTTTATTTATTAAATCTAATAAAATTTTATTATGGTTTTGTTGCATCTTCTTCGTCAGTTACTGTGGGTATAGCTCTAATGAGAGTTTTTGTATAGTTACTTTTAGGATTATGAAAAATATCTAAAGTATTGCCGATTTCTTCAATTGTACCTTTATTCATAACTACTACCTTATTTGCAATATTTTTTACAACACTTAGATCATGCGTAATAAAAATATAAGTTAGTTCAAATTTCTTTTTTATATCTAATAGCAAATTCAATACCTTTGATTGTACAATTACATCCAAGGCAGACGTAGGTTCATCAAGAATTAATAATTTTGGTTCAGTTGCTAAAGCTCTTGCAATTGCAACTCTTTGTTTTTGTCCTCCTGAGAGAGTTTCTGGATATCTATCCATGAAATTACTTTCTAATCCAACAAAAGATAAAAGCTCTTCTACTTTTTCTTTTAATTTATTATTCTCCACAATTTTATGAATTTTTAAAGGTAGAGAAATTGTTCTAAAAATAGTTTTTTTTGGATTAAGAGTCGACATTGGATTTTGCTGAACAAATTGAATAAGTTTTCGAAGTTCTAGATTTCTTTTTTTATCTAATTCTCTATCTTTAAATAAGACACTTCCTTCGTCTTGCTCATAAATCCCAAGCATTATATTTGCTAAAGTTGTTTTACCAGAACCGGACTCTCCAACAATTGCAAAACAATCACTTTCTTGTATTTCTAAATTTATATTTGAAAGGGCATTAACAATATTATTTTTAATAATAAATTTTTTTGAAATATTTTTAACTTTTATCATTTTTATGAGTAAATTTAGGAATCTCTCCATAATTTGGAGCATTGTCATTATGGGTTGGTATACTATTACCATTTAGTTTTGGGATAGATTGAAGTAACGCTTCTGTATAGGGATGACCTGGATTTTTAAAAACTTGAGACTTTGACCCTTCTTCAACAATTACTCCTCTATAAATAACGTAAACTTTTTCTGCGAATCTTCTTACAACTCCCATGTTATGTGTAATTAATAGTACTGCAGTATCGGTTATTCTTGTTAGATCATCCATTAAATCTAATGCTTGATTTTGAACGGTCACATCTAGAGCAGTGCTCGGTTCATCTGCCAAAAGTAAATCCGGTTTATTGATCATTGCCATTGTAATAACTACTCTTTGTGCCATTCCTCCACTTAATTGAAATGGATATGACTCCAAAACCCTCTCAGGATCTCTTATAGAAACTTTTAAGAGAGCTTCACAAGCAATATTGAATGAATCTTTTTTACTAATTTTACCACCATTTAAATTTACCTCATAAAATTGTTCTTTTATTTTAAAAACTGGATTTAATGCAGCTATTGGATCTTGAAATATAATTGAAATATCGTTTCCTCTTATTTTCATAAATTCTTTTTGAGAAAGATTAATAATATCTTTATCCTTAAAAAAAATATTTCCATTTTTTATTACGTTTTTTTGATTAAGAAGTCCCAAGATTAATTTTGTAGTAACTGATTTACCAGAACCTGACTCACCAACAAGAGCGACTTTTTCACCTTTTTCTAAGTCTAAATTTATTTTTTTAAGAACGTGTAATGTGCCTTCATACATTTTAAAGGATAACTCTAAGTCTTTAATTGATAACAATTTTTTAGACATCAACATCAAACATATCCTTTAGGCCATCACCTACTAAATTGAATCCTAAAACAACAATTAAAATTGCAAATCCAGGAAATAGAGAAAACCACCAAGTATCAGGTAAAACAGATGCTCCTTTTGCCACCATTGTTCCAAGATCTGGTGTTGGGGCTTGAGCGCCTAAACCTAAAAAACTAAGAGAAGATCCAACAAGTATTACAAATCCAAGGTCAAGTGTTATTTTAGTAAGTAAAGAGGGAAGACAATTAGGTAAAATTTCTCTAAACATTATATGCATCTTCGATGCACCCATTATTTCTGCAGCAGAAATATAACCTTCGGTTTTTACTGAGCGAGTAATATTATAAATTAATCTAGTATACCAAGGCCACCATGCCATTGATACAGCGATCATAGTATAAAATAGATTAGGTCTATCTAGTAAACCTATTATTGATAAGGCTAGTACAAGTGCAGGTATTGCTAAAAATATATCAGTAATTCGCATTAATATCATTTCAGTTTTTTTGCCAATATATCCCGCACATAATCCCATAGTTACTCCTATAGGAACAGCTATAGCTAAAACAACTATGCCTAATGTTAGTGAAATTCTATAGCCAAAAATAACTCTTGTGAAAATATCTCTTCCTATTTTATCAGTTCCAAAAATATAATTTGAATTTGGAGGTTTTGATTTATTTGCAAAATCAGTAAACGGCCCAACATGTTCAGGATATGGAGTAATGAAAGGTGCAAAAATAGCCATTAGTATTATAATTGAAACAATGATTAAACCCACTACTGAAAGTGGGTTTCTACTAAACTTATAAAAATATTTAGAACTAAAAAAATTCATGATTAATCTTTAGTTGTTATTCTTGGGTTTAAAAGTAAAACAACAAAATCAACAATCATATTTATGATTAAAAAAAATGTTGTAATGACTAAAGCAGTTGCAATTATTCCATTAAGATCTTTTGCTAAAATAACCTCTACACCATATTTTGCCATACCCGGCCATACAAATACAGTTTCAACTAAAAAAGCATTTCCTAACATAAATGCAAAATCTAAACCTATTATAGTTACTGTGGGAATTGAAGCAGGTTTCAAAGCATATTTTGTAGCAATTTTATATTCACTAAATGAATATGATTTTGCAAATTCAATATATTGTTTTTCATAAACATCACTTAAATTTGTTCTTGTAAGTCTGGCAACATTCCCAATAGCAGGCAAAGCAATCGCTAAGCCAGGTAAGATTAAATGCATTACTGCGTCTCCAAAAATTTTAAAGTTACCATCTAAAAGAGAGTCTACAAGTAACAAACCTGTTACCAGATTAGGAGGATCTAAAGCTTCGTTCATTCTTTCCGATACTGGTAAAATAGGAAACCAGAAAGCAAAAACTAGCATTAAAATTATTGCCCATAGAAAACTTGGAGTAACTACTCCCAGTAATGAAATTAAACGCGCTATATTATCAATTATGCTATTTTTAAATTTTCCTGAAAGAATTCCTAAAGGCATTCCAATAATAATCATTAAAATACCAGACATAATGACTAACTCAAATGTTGCAGGAAAATAGGATATGATGTCAACTAAAACAGGTCTTTTAGTATACGTTGATATTCCTAAATCTCCTTGAAATAATTTTTCAATAAAAATTATGTATTGGACAAATATAGACTCATTCAAATGTAGAGTTACTCTTAATTGCTCGACCATTTCATCAGTTGCGAAAGGGCCAAGAGCAATTCTCGCAGGATCTCCTGGTATTAATCTTGCTAAACAAAATATTACAACCGATACCCCAAAGAAAACAATTATCGAGATAAAAATTCTTCTTAGAAAATATTTAAAAGTATCCAATTTATTAAATTATTTTATGGCCGGTCTAAAATAGACCGGCCATAAATATTAATTTACAGCCATTTCTCTAAATGATAAATTTCTACCCATTGTACCATATTGTTGTTGAGTACTTATTGTATCATTATTTGAGACATTTTTTGAAATAGGTTGAAAACCAACAAAATCTGTAATGAATAAAGTTATAGCATTATCAATCATAACTTGATTGGCAGCTTGATAAATTTTTATTCTTTCAGCTTCATTAGTTTCAGTTCTACCTTTTTCTAAAAGAGCATCAAGTTCAGGATCATTAGCCCATTCGGCAGACATCCAAGTTCCACCTCTTGAAGAGTGGAATTGAGCGAACATTAATGCATCTGGATCTGGAACATTTGCAAGAACAGATACAACTGTAGCATGCGGTGTATTTTCCCAACTTGTTACTTGTTCAGTAAATTTTGCCCATGGCAATCCAGTAACTGTTGCATCGTAGCCTAACTCCATTGCGTTAGCTTGTAATTGTAATGCCCAAGGTTCTTCATAGGGAACCTCAGCAATCCATGCTAAATCAAGAGTAAAGTCAGAAGGATTATATTTACATTTTGCTTGTTCAGCTTTTGCCCTCTCAATATCTCTCTCAATAGGGGCCTTACCAGGATCATAACCGAGAACACCTGCAATTAATGCACCACTTGCTTTTTGCCCAGCAACTAAATCGTCTGTAATTGCAAAAGACTGATAAAGTGAGTCATAATCATAAGCTAATTGAATCGCTCGACGACAGTGAACATCATCAAAAGGTGCTCTTCTATTGTTAAGTTTATTCATCCAAGAACCTGGTCTATTTATCTTAACTAGATCAACACTATCTTCTTCAGATAATGCAGCTAGAACTTCATTTGGTAACCACATACTTGAAATTTCATGTTCACCTCTTAAGAGAAGTGCTTTTATAGTTGCGGCTTCTACACTGTACTTGATGATAACCTCATCTGGTGCTTTCGCATTATGACCTTGAAAATATTTATCATTTTTTGCTAATACAGTTTTAACATTTGGATCATGTGCACTTAATTTGTAAGCACCGGTTCCAGCTGAAGTTGTTAAAAGATATGCTTCACCATAATCTCCGTTATCTCCATAATTGCCATCAACTGTGTTAGCTTGAACATCATCTTTGTCAACGATAGCTAATCTCATCAAACTTGCAACAAGTGGAGCAAAGGGCTCTGATGTTTTAAATTGAACTGTATTTGAGTCTAATGCTGTTACACTTTCAACAGAACCAAAAAGAAATGAGAAACCTTGTCCCATATCCATCAATCTATTAAATGAATAAACAACATCATCTGCATCAAGAGTATTTCCACTATGAAATTGTACACCACTTTTTAATGATACATTCAATGTATTTGCATCTGGGTATTCCCAGCCAGTTGATAGTAATGGCTTAAGACCACTTCCATTTTTCCCTTCATCAACGAGAGCATCATAGACATTAAATATTATTACAGAATCTATGTTATCAGAAAATTTTGCTGGATCAGCTTCACCAATTGCTGCTTCGTCTGTTCTAATTACCGTTTTCGCATTAACAAATGAAAATGATAATATAGAAATAATTAGGGATAATAAAATAGTCTTAAAAAAACTAAATTTTTGCATTTTATTCCTCCTAAAAAAATTAAATATCAATAAATCTTAGAGGAATTCAAAAAGAATTCAATTACATTATAAAAAACAATTATATTCAAAAATTGTTATTTTATCTTGATTGTTTATTCCATGTTGAACTGGTGGAAGTGTGATCTTATAAATTTTTTTGATAAATAACCTTGTTTTAAGTCATTCTTTATTTTTTCAACTTTTCTGTGTTTTGGATCTCCGTAACCACCCCCACCTCCAGTTAAGAAAATTATTTTATCTCCTTTCTCAAGTTTATAACCAGATTTTTTTGGCATAAAAAATTTCTTACCACTTTTTTTTATAACTTCAACATTGTTAGCTCTACCAGTAAGCCCATGTTTAATTCCCCAAGGAGGATTTTTTGTCCTCTCAACAACAGTTGTAATAAATGTGTCTTCTAACATTTCAAATTCAAGATTTAATCCTAACCCTCCTCTAAATTCACCAGCACCGCAAGAGTCTTGTGCTAATTCTATTTTATTTATTAACCATGGGTTTTTTGACTCCCAAATTTCAGTAGGTGAAATTCTAGTGCCAGCTGAATTATGATGCATCGAAGTAACGCCATCTCCATTATAAAAACCACCTTGTCCTACTGGATGAGGGGCTCCATCTGCCCATGGCTCATTATCTTTCTCTCTTTTACCCCACCAAACAGCTGCAGCCAAACATCCGCCACTACTAGCAGGAAACGCCTCTGG
>MDTB01152448.1_pt1 | contig 10628 bp, 14 predicted proteins | sample 811161 | NCBI WGS metagenome assembly MDTB01 (sample SAMN05326650, study PRJNA326480) | marine metagenome | isolation source: seawater | place: Mediterranean Sea | collected 2009
ATTTTCTACATTCCAATTCACTTTAGATTTATCATCCCCTAGAGCTATTTTTGATTTTTTACATGCTTCTTTAGAAATATCTAAATAGGATAAATTATTGAATCCCTCATCAATTAGAATCTTTAAAATTCTACTTCTTCCACTACCGATATCAATAATATTGTCGTTGCTTTTAAGATTTAATTTCTTAATTAGCTGGTGCGATGTTTTAGGAACGGTCTGAAACCAGCTTACTTCGTTTTCATCTTTATTTGAATAAATGTTTTCCCAATGATTTTTTAAATCGTTATTCATAACTTTAGCATGTAATTTAGTTAAAACTCATGAATTTCTTTGACAAATATTTTTTTGGATACTTACCTCAAAATTTTAAAAATGTAATTAGAGGGGTTTGCTTAATTGTTTTAGCTATTTTATTATTGGAACTTGCTCTAACATTTATAATTGTTGTTGTTTTAATTGGAATAATTTCAAGAATTTTAATGAGATTTTTCAATTGATTGTCTAACTAAAAATTCTGTTTCTTTCTTCATTTCCGGGATCTTTAGATGAAAATATGTATGATATCTTGGGTGTAAAACTAAAAGATTCATAGAACTGATTTTTTTACCATAGCATTTCTCTAATATATACTTATATAAATTTTGTTGTAGAGCATACTTATTAAAACTATTATCTGAAACATGCGATAATTCATCGAAAGCATACTTAAAATCACTAATCATCAATAAGCCTGCATCATTAACAAGTCTTGTACTTCTTTTCCAGTCAAAAATAAAAAGTTCACCATTTTCTTTTTCATAAACCATATCAACAGTTCCTGCTAGACTTAATTCGTCATTATAAATTCTCCACTCTGTTCTGTAAGGCTTAAGCTTTGGATACTTTGAAATGAACTCTTTAAAGTAATTAAACTCATGAGGAATAGAATCTATTTTTTCTTGATTATAAAACTTCTCAATTGTTTCATGAAGAATCAATCCCTTTTCTGATGCTTCATTTCTTTTTGCTTCCCATTCATCTATAATTTCATTTTGCTTTTGTTCAATATTATCATCATCATAAGGTTCTCCTAGTTCTTGCAAGAAGTCAATAGCTTTTACTTTAGACCAATGATCAGTATCAAACTTTGGAAAGTAATTATTTATCAGCTCACTAACTGAAAAAGTGATTTTAGTTTCATCCACATAATAATGGTGATTATCTACATCAAATGAAATTTTTGAGTCCTTGTGATGTAAATTATTTTTATTGATATCTTGGGAGTTGGTCAAAACAAAAGCAAATATTATTTAAATTTAAACTTTTATAAATGAAAGCCAATAGTCTTTTCCTTAGTCTTATTTTATTATTCATTTTTTCTTGTGGCCAAGATAAAAGTTGTGGAAAAATAGTTCGAAAGTACATATCAAATGGAGAATATTTTTTTGCAATGAAAGCATTTGGTGGAGACAGTAAGTCAGATGATATTCTTGGAGATGCTGAAGTTTCAAAAGAAACATATGATGCATTTGATATTGGTGATGAATATTGTGTAGATTAGCGAAATGAAAAAAATTATTTTCCTTTTTTTTTTAATTTTTATTTCATGCGATTCAAATGATTGTGGAGATATTGTAGACAAATATGAAAGAGATGGAAAGTATTTTTTTACCCTAACAAGAGGAAATAGCAATAACAATAACAGTGAAGGGGGAGGTCAGGCTGAAGTCACAAAAGAAACATACGAATCTTTTAGTGTTGGGCAGGAATACTGTTTAGAATAAAATACTTATGAAAAAATTCTTTCTGTTTTTTTTAAGCGCTACGATTTACATAAATGCACAAACTGTACAAAAAGTTGAAGTAGTTAAAAATGATAATCAAATAAATGAACTTTTCAATGAGTTAGGCTCTAATGAATTAAAAGTTGATTTATTAGATCTAATTGCCAATACATCTTTTGATATAACATATGAAAAAATTAAAGATCCTTACTCATCTTACGGAGCGAGTGTTTATATAAATTTATCAGATGATAATTCATCTGTTAACTGGGCTGACTTATTTTCAATAACACCCTTTTACAGATTCTATTTTTTTAATAAAAGAGATTTTGGTGGTGCAGGATTTTTTGCTGAAGTTTTTTCAAAGTTTTCATCCATGAGATATGATGTAGAGTATTATAATTTTAATCCTAATCCGGATCAACCAGGTATTGACTACTGGACCGTTGAAGAAGAAAAGAGTTTTAACATTGCTTTAGGTGCTGGTATAGGTCAAAAGTGGGTTAATAAAAAGGGGTGGACTTTTGAGATAAATTTTGGCGCTGGAAGATATTTGACTAATAACGAAGGTGAGTCAATGCCAGGAAGAGATGTAACCTCATTACGCCCTGAAGCCTCCATTCGAGGTGGCTTTGGAATTGCTAAGAGATTCTAGTATAGCAGATGTTTTTTTGAACTTTTGTTCCACCCAGCTTGATAATTATATTTTATAAAGTAAATCTTTAAATCGGATTGATATTCGTAATCAGTGTAAAAAATCTTTTTATCTGCTTGATATTGATTTTTAACAAAAAACCATAATCCTGAATTACCTTTTGCTTTATAATCATATTCGACTCTGTAAATTTTCAAATCTGCTTGGTATGGATATTCAACAACAAAAACTTTGAAATCTGCTTGATAAGAGTAATCAACAGAATAGATTTTTTGAGAAAATAATTGATTAACCGAAAATGCAAAAAATATTATAAAGATTTTCTTCATATATTTAATACAAACAAATTTAATACCAACAATATGTATACTTATGAATGTGACAAATGTGGAATGTCAGTAAACGCAACTTGCGGAAAATGCGATACTCCACTTGTCAATGATCATTTAGTTTTAGACGACGGGTCTAGCGTCCAAATTAGTAAATGCCCAAGTTGTTTAGGGAAAATTAAATCTCCTCAATGCTGTGGAGAGGATATGGTTTGCGAAGTTTAAAGCTTTAACTCAAGCCCCTCATTTGCTACATTGAATCCTTTAGTTACCACATTTTTATATTCCTCTGAATCAGAGTTAAGTAATGGGTTAGTATGATTTAAATGAATAAAATATATTTTCCTTTTCTCTTTTAGTTTTAAGTTTTTAAATAACTCTATACTTTCAATTACAAAAGGGTGAGGGATCTCAGAAATATCTCTGTAATTAATTTCTTTTTCATCATAAAACGTTGCATCAACTAAAGCATAATCAACTTCCTTAATTTTATCAATAATTGATGTTTTCCACTTATACCATTTATCAATATCGGGAATATATAAAGCCGACTTTAGCGGACCTTTTATTAGGTATCCTACAGTTTCCGAAAACTCGTCCCTGTGAGGGACTTCAAATGGAGTAACTTTAAGTTTTTCATCTAAAGAAAAAATAGATTCATTATGAAGCTGTATTAGATTTATATTTTTTAAATCAACAAGTTGGCTCCAGGGACCATTTGTTTCCAAAAACTTTTTCATTCTAGGCATTGCATAGACATTTATAGACTTTGAATTCATTGCTTCACGACCAAAAAACATAAGCCCTGTATAATGACCTATGTGAGCATGAGTTAAAAAAACACCCTTCAAATGAGTTGATATTTTATTCTTCATAAAATTCAATTGTTCAGAAATATTTGGTGATGCATCAAAAAGATAAGAGTCTTGATTATAATCATTATAAACCATTATTGAGGAAACATATCTAGGATTTAAAATGTTTGTGCAACATTTTTTTTCACAACCTAAATGTGGAACTCCTCCATCTTGAGTAACCCCTAAAACTTTTAATGTATAGGAACTTGAAGACTGAGAAAAACCTGTCAATGCTAGAACAAGAAAAAGGATTGAAAAGAAGTTAATTTTCAAAACTATTCAAAAATTGCTTTTAGTTCACTTGCATCTTTTGGCTTCATTTTACCTGCCAGGACTAAACTTAATTGTCTTCTTCTTAATGCAGCATCATATCTTTTTTTCTCAAGTTCAGTTTGAGGAATTAGTTCTGGTACTCTTACTGGTTTTCCTCTCTTATTAACTGCAACAAAAGTATAGATAGCCTCATTTACTTTAAATTTTTGAGGATGAGTTTTATTTTGTTTCCAGACATCAATAAAAACTTCCATTGAAGTATTGAAAGCTCTTGAAACTTTAGCTTCAATTGTAAGTATACTTCCGTTTGGAACAGGCTCACCAAAAGAAACATTATTTATAGACGCGGTTACTACAACATTTTCAGAGTGCTTGATAGCAGCAATACTAGCAACTTTATCCATTCTAGCTAAAAGCTCTCCTCCGAATAAATTATCTAAACTATTAGTATCTGCAGGTAAAACAACATCTGTTTGAATTGTTTTAGAATCTTCAGGAGATTTAGCTTTCATAGTTTTATTCTATCTCAAAAATCCAAGCATCCTTATTGTCAGATTTTTGAAATTTTCTTAATGCAACTACAGCATCTTTTCGGTTAGAAAAATTATCAAAAGATACAGGTGTTAATCCTTTATCATTTAGTGGAAGTTTTGATGGATTGTATCCTTTTTTAGTCAAAGTTTTAATTAGATTCTCAGCGTTAGACTCTAGCCTAAATGCACCAGCAATTATATGATACTTATTTAATGTTTTCTTAGGCAAATTAATTTCAACTGCAGGTAAAACTCCAAAATCAAAAATTGCTTTTTCCAATTTAGCTATTGATTTTTCTCTTACTTCATTTTGTAAGGCTATTTCATTATTAAACGAAATTTCATCATACTTGTTTTCCATAAAAAACGTTCCAGCAATAATTGCAACAAATACAGCTGCTAAACGCATAAGCTGTGGTACACCACTAGTTTGTTTGTTGCTCTTAATTTCATTGTATTTTTTTAGAGTTGAGCTGTTGTAAGTTTGTACTTCTTTTTCAATTCTATTGACATATATTGGAGATAACCCAAACGATTCTACAAAATGATTTGAATCTAAATCTGGTTTAAAAACTAAATTTTCATCAATATTGTAACTAAGCTCTCCTATATCCTTAATAAACAAAGGCTCCTTGCTAATTGTTCTTTTCCAATTAACAACCTCGCTATGAATTTGTTTCAAAGCGTTGTCGTATGAAATATTATTTTCTGTAGAAATAAAATTTGCTAAAAGACCATCATTGTTTTTTATTTTAGAATTAAAAGAAAGTCTCCTCGATGGTGGATAAAACTTAGATTCCTCTTTATTATATATTGATGGAAATCTGTTGGCAATAAAACTGCCAAAATCAGGAATTGTTACGCAGTCATTTGAGTAAATAAGTTCTTTTATTGCTTGGCTTAATTGCATGAAATAAATTTACGTTTTTTGATTAAAATAAAATAATTAATAGCCAAGTTTTGTTTTGACTCTAATCAATACTTTATTCGCAGTCTCTTTGGCTCTTGATGCACCATCCAAAAGAACAGCATCTATTTCTTTTTTGTTAGACATCAAATGATTGTATTTATCCCTTTGGTTTTTATACTTACTTAAAATAATTTCAAAAAGCTCAGTCTTTGCATGTCCATAACCATAACCACCTGATTTATATTTGTTTTTTATTTCATCAACGCGATTATTTTCTGCTATTAATTTGATGATTTTAAAAACATTACAAGACTCGTAATCTTTTGGTAATTCTAATGGAGTGCTATCTGTCTGAATAGTCATTATTTGTTTCTTTAATTCCTTTTCAGGAAGAAAAATATCAATAATATTACCTTTTGATTTGCTCATTTTTTCACCATTAGTACCAGTAACATACTTAGTAGTTTCGTTAATCATTGCTTCAGGAATAACAAAGGTTTCTCCATGTTTGTTATTAAATTTTACGGCTACATCCCTTGTTATTTCAAGATGTTGTAACTGATCTTTTCCTACAGGAACAAAATTTGAATCATAAAGCAAAATATCAGCAGCCATTAGCATTGGATAAGTAAACAGTCCTACATTAACGTCTTTAAGATTGTCTGACTTGTCCTTAAAAGAATGAGCAAGTGTCAATCTTTGATAAGGAAAATAAGTTGATAAAATCCACGCAAGTTCTGTAGTTATAGCAACATCTGACTGTTTATAAAAAACTGTTTTTTCAGTATTAAGTCCGAATGCAAGCCAAGCCGCTGCTGTAGAGTACGTGTTTTCTCTCAATTCATTTGAATCTTTGATTTGAGTTAGAGAATGTAGGTCAGCAATAAATAAATATGATTCATTATTTTTTGATTTTTCAATCGCTGGGATTATTGCACCCAAAATATTTCCTAAATGTGGAGTTCCTGTACTTTGTATGCCGGTTAAAATTCTTGACATTATTAACAAAAGTAATAGTTTTAAAAAGATTAATTACAAATACTTACTTTTGAAACGTGTTTAAACCAATCAAAATTTTTTTCATAGCAATTTGGAATGTATGGTTTTATATACTTGCTTTTATTGGTATTGTTGTTAGCCTTCCTTTATTATTTATTTTTTCGTTGAAAGAAAGCTATTATCGCTATTTCTATTGGGTCGCAAGGAATATATGGTCAAATATAATTATGTATGGAATGGGTTTTTATCCAGAAATTAACTTTAAAGAACCTATTCAGAAAGGTAAAAGTTATATGTTGGTTGCCAATCATAAAAGTATGATTGATATTATGCTGATGCTATCGGTAAGTAAAGATCCTATTGTTTTTGTTGGGAAAAAAGAACTTGAAAAGATTCCTCTTTTTGGCTATTTCTATAGACGAGTATGTATTTTAGTTGACAGGTCCAGTGCAGAAAGTCGAAAAGATGTTTATACTAAAGCAATAAAAAGGTTATACACAGGTTTATCTGTATGTATTTTCCCAGAAGGAGGTGTTCCAGACCCCACAGTAGTTTTAGATGAATTCAAAAATGGAGCTTTTAGTTTAGCAATTCAATTTCAAATTCCTATAGTTCCTATGACATTTTTAGATTGTGAAAAAAAGTTTCCATACTTTTTTGCCTACAATCATTTTGTTGGTTCACCTGGAAAACTTAGAGCTAATGTTCACAATTTTGTTGAGACAAAAGGGCTTACTCAAAACGATAAGCAAGTATTAAAGAAAAAAGTATACGATATTTTATTAGAAGATTTAGAATCTAACCTTTGTCAGAATTAAGAACTTCAGAAATTTTCTTTTCCAATTCTTCACACAATTCAGGATTATCTTTCAATAAATTTTTAACTGAATCTCTGCCTTGCCCAAGCTTAGTATCACCATAACTAAACCATGAACCACTTTTATCTATGATTCCTGCATTAGTTCCAATATCAAGAATTTCTCCAGTTTTTGAAATTCCTTCACCATACATAATATCAAATTCACATACTCTAAATGGAGGAGCAACTTTATTTTTAACAACCTTTACTCGAGTTTTATTTCCTAATGCATTCCCAGATGAATCTTTCAACTGAGTTGATCTTCTAATATCTAGTCTAACAGATGCATAAAATTTTAAAGCATTACCACCAGTTGTAGTTTCTGGATTTCCAAACATTACACCAATCTTTTCTCTCAACTGATTTATAAAGAAAACCGCACAATTAGTTTTACTAATAGTAGAGGTTAGTTTTCTTAAAGCCTGAGACATAAGTCTAGCGTGTAATCCCATTTTTGAGTCCCCCATTTCTCCTTCAATTTCACTTTTAGGAGTTAATGCTGCAACTGAATCAATTACAATAATATCGATAGCTCCTGATCTTATAAGATTATCAGCAATTTCTAAAGCTTGTTCTCCATGGTCAGGTTGAGAAATAATTAAATCATCAATATTGACTCCTAGATTTTGAGCGTAAAATCTATCAAAAGCATGTTCTGCGTCAATAAATGCTGCTATTCCCCCAGCTTTTTGGCATTCAGCAATCGCATGAAGAGTAAGAGTTGTTTTTCCTGATGATTCAGGTCCATAAATTTCAATAACTCTTCCCCTAGGATAGCCTCCAATTCCTAATGAATAATCCAATCCGATAGACCCTGTTGGAATAAATTCTACATCTTCATGAACAGAATCCCCCATCTTCATAACCGTACCTTTACCATAGGTTTTATCAAGTCTGTCAAGGGTCAGTTGTAGTGCTTTTAATTTGGAATCTTTATCTGAGCTCATAAAAGGAATTTTTAAAAATTGATATTAATAAAAATACAATTTTATTTAGAAAAAGTCCTAATATAAATAACTTACATTTGCATTAAATTATTTGGTTAAATAGTATAGAAATGCAACTATACAATAAGCTTAGTAAAAAAGAGAGACTTGACCTTATTAATAAGGCTGGAGAAAGAAGGCTTACACTCTCTTTCTACAAATACCATCAAATCAAAAACACAATAATTTTTAGAAATTATCTTTTTATTGAATGGGACAAACATGATGTGCTTGGAAGAATTTATATTGCTAAAGAAGGGATTAATGCTCAACTTTCAGTTCCATCAAATAAAATGATTGAGTTTAAAAATTCAATTGATAATGTTACCTTCTTAAATGGTGCTAGATTAAATATTGCAATTGAACATGACAATGAAGCTTTTTTAAAATTAAAAGTTAAGGTTAGAGATAAAATTGTTGCTGACGGATTAAATTCAAATGAATACAATTTAGATAAAAAAGGCGTGCATGTTAATGCTGAAAAATTTAATGAGCTTTTAGATGACAATAAGACTATTACAATTGACATGCGTAATCATTACGAAAGTGAAATCGGGCATTTTAAAGGAGCTAAATTACCTGATGTTGATACTTTTAGGGAGTCCTTACCAATTATAAATAAAAAATACGATAGGCATAAAAAGGACAAAAATATTTTAATGTATTGTACTGGTGGAATCAGATGTGAAAAAGCTAGCGCATACTTGATGAATAAGGGATATAAAAATGTTTATCAACTGGATGGTGGAATTATTGAATATGCTAGACAAGTAAAAGAAAAAAATATTGAAAATAAGTTCATTGGTAAAAATTTTGTTTTTGATAATAGAAGAGGAGAAAGGATTTCCGGAGATATCATTTCAAAATGTCATCAATGTGGGAAAAAATGTGATGAACATGTAAATTGTAATAATGAAGCTTGTCATCTTCTTTTCATCCAATGTGATGAATGTCAAAAAAAATATAATGGTTGTTGTAGCGATGATTGTTCAAATATTTACTCTTTACCACATGAAAAACAAAAAGAGCTAAGAAAAGGAAAAAAGAATAGTAATAAAATATTTAAAAAAGGGCGATTTGATAAAAGCATCATTAACAAAATTTAATAGCTTTATTATATGAGTTGTACAACTTGTAATTCTAAATCTGGAAGCCCAAAGGGGTGTAAAAACAATGGTGTATGTGGTACTGATGGTTGTAATAAATTAAATGTTTTTAATTGGCTATCAAACCTAAATCCAATTTCGACAGACTCTCCTAATTATTACGAAATTCGTTTTAAAAATGGAAGAAAGGAGTTTTATACTAATGATTCTGATCTCAATTTAAATATTGGTGACGCCGTAGTTGTTGAATCCAAGTTAGGTTATGATTTAGGTCATATTACTTTAAAAGGAGGTTTGATTTCTGTTCAAATGAAAAAAAAGAAGGTTAATCCAAGTGTAGAAGAATTCCTCAAAATTTTAAGAAAAGCAACCCAAGATGATATTGATACATGGATTGAAAATAGAAACAAGGAAGAAGAGGTTAAAATTAAATCCAGAGTTATTGCTTTGAAATTAGGTCTGTCTATGAAAATATCGGATGTTGAATTTCAAGCTGATGGTAAAAAAGCAATTTTTTACTACACAGCAATGGATCGAGTAGATTTTAGAAACCTTATTGTTGATTTAGCTCGTGAATTCAGTATTAAAATTGAAATGAAACAAATTGGTCTTAGAGAAGAGGCTGGAAGGCTTGGTGGAATTGGTTCATGTGGAAGAGAGCTTTGCTGTTCAACATGGTTAACTGACTTTAGAGTTGTAACAACATCTGCTGCTAGATACCAACAACTCTCACTCAATCCTCAAAAAATTGCCGGTCAATGCGTAAAACTAAAATGTTGTCTTAACTATGAATTAGACCAGTATCAAGAGGCTCTGGCAGATTTTCCCAAACCAAAAACAAAATTAAAAACAGACAAAGGTTTAGCAGTTTGTCAAAAGCTAGATATATTTAAAAAATCAATGTGGTTTTCATATAAAAACGAAAGTATTGATTGGTTTGAAATAAAAGTTGAAGATGTAAATAAAATAATTGAGATTAATAATTCAGGAAAAAATATTTCCAACTTAGAAGAATACTCAATAATAAGAGAAAACAAAGATGAAAAAGCTTTTGTATAAATTTTTAATTTTTAATTTAATTATAAGCTGTGGGAGTGATGATAGTATTTTTCTTGATTACAAAAACATGACTAATGGTTGGGAATATGATAATTCTGTTGAATTTAGTTTTGATTCACCAGCCGAGGCTGTAAATATTTCCATAATGTTGAGAACTGATAAATCATATCCATTTTCAAATATTTTCATTAAATCACAAATTGTGAGTGAGAATAATCAAATAGTGGATACAATTGAATTGGATTTAAAGCAAGAAAAAAGAACTTTATTTAGTGGCAATAGTTTATCTCTAAATA
>MDTB01180934.1_pt1 | contig 10628 bp, 14 predicted proteins | sample 811161 | NCBI WGS metagenome assembly MDTB01 (sample SAMN05326650, study PRJNA326480) | marine metagenome | isolation source: seawater | place: Mediterranean Sea | collected 2009
AAGAAAAACAATGTCTACTCCATCAAAGCTATCAATATGTGCTTTACATTTTTTACTGAAACCCTTATTCTCTTTATCTATAATTCGATGCCGAAAATTATTATTCCAGATGTATAAGTTTACCAATGTTTCCATCTTTAAAAGGTGAAGAACAAGATTTTGTTATTAATACTATTTTAGAATTAATCAATGAATAATATTTGTATCATACCAGCAAGAGGGGGAAGTAAAAGAATCCCAAGAAAAAACATAAAGGATTTTTTAGGGAAGCCGATAATTGCATACTCTATTGAGGCAGCTTTAAAATCAAATTTATTTGATGAAGTTATGGTCTCTACGGATGATGATGAAATTGCAGAAATTGCAAAATCATTTGGTGCAAATGTTCCCTTTATGAGAAGTGAAAAGAACTCAGGTGATTATTCTACCACATTTGATGTTTTAGAAGAGGTAATTCTTGAATACAGTAAAGGTAATAGAAGGTTTGACAATGTTTGTTGTGTATATTCTTGTTCTCCATTTGTTGGTCCAGAAAAATTGAATTTAGCATTCAATAAGCTATTGGAAGAAGGTTATGATTCTGTATTCCCCGTTGTCGAATTTAGTTTTCCTATTCAAAGGGCTTTAAGGGTGTCAGAAGGAAAAGTGTCAATGTTTAATAAAGAACATTTAAATACTAGGTCTCAAGATCTAGAAAAGGCTTTTCATGATGCAGGTCAATTTTACTGGTGTAATGAAAAAAAATTACATGAGAATAAAAAAATAATTTCTGAAAATACAGGAGGTGTAATAATCTCGGAAATGGAAGCTGAAGATATTGATACTCCAAATGACTGGAAGTTAGCAGAAATAAAATATTCTTTAAATAAACAACATTAAAGTATAAAACAGATCAATTATTAATAGAAATGTTAAATAGGGAAACAAAAATAAATTAACGTAATGTATTGTAATGAAATAATTCATGAAGAATGATAGTGATTATGAGATTTATGGTTTTGGTGCAAATTCTAATTTTATAGAAAAACCCTTTTCTGATGTATCTAAAATACTATTCGATAATGTTGAGGCTTGGAAAGTTGCTGACTTTAATTACAAATATTTAAATAACTTACTAACCTTGTGAATGTTTTTATTTTAACTGAAGGAGGAGTTGATACGGGGATGGGGCATATTTCGAGATGCTTATCTTTATATGAAGCTTTCCAAGAAATAAACATAATTCCTAATCTTTATATAAAAGGAGATCCATCTATAGATTGCTTACTGGATGAATACGACTATATAAACGCTGATTGGATTAAAATAAACTTGAAGACAATACAATATAACGATTTAGTTATTATAGATTCATACAATGTGCCTAAGAGAGTATATAAGAGTTACAGTCTAACAACTACCAATGTCGTTTATTTAGATGATAATTCACGAATTGAATATCCCCAAGGAATATTACTTAGTCCGACCAACTTTTCACACTTGTTGAATTTTCAAAATAATTATTTTCATAGTATTATTGGAATCAAATACATTTTATTAAGGAAGCCTTTTTGGGACGTTCCGAAATATATTGTTAAAAAGAAAGTAAGTAGAGTTTTAGTAAGTATGGGGGGAGCTGATATTATGAATATAACTCCAACAGTATGTAAATTATTGAATGAAATATATTTTGAAGCTCAAGTTCAAGTAGCGTGTAATAACAATCAAGGTTTAGTTAATGTATTACAAGAATTTGAATATAATAACTTAGACCTAAATGTTCATTGCTCAGCGGATGAAATGAAAGAAAAAATGTTTAATTCAGACTTGGTAATTACAACAGGTGGGCAAACATTATATGAATCCATAAGAATTGGGGTTCCTTCCATAGGAATCAGTGTTGCTGATAATCAAACAAAGGCACTTCAAGCTTTCAATGAGTCAGGTTATTTAGCCCAAATCCTCGATGTAACTGATATATCTATCTGGAAGAAATTTAAATCTGAACTTATTAGATTACAAATATTTGAAACTCGAAAAAAAAACAGTAAACTAGGATTCTCATTAATCGATGGACAGGGAGCCAGGAGAGTAGCTAAAAATCTTCAAAAATTAATATCTAATGAAAAGTGACATTACCAATTCTTTAAAAGAGTACTACGCCAAAAAATTTAAAGCCCATGGAGCGAATTCTTTAGGTGTAGATTGGGGAGGTGAAGAGAAAGCTGAGATTAGATATAATGCTATGTTTAATCTAGTTATGAATACATCTGAAGAAATTTCGATATTAGATGTTGGCTCTGGATATGGAGGTTTTTATGAATTTATAACAAAGCGGATAGATATTAATAAAGTTAATTTTTTAGGTATTGATATTGTTGAAGAAATGATTGATCATGCAATAAAAACATACCCTAAAGCAAAGTTTTTGGTAGGAGATGTTCTAAATGAAAGCTTTGTAAATGAAAAATATGATTTTATAGTTTGTAATGGAATTTTAACTCAAAAGCTCTCTGCATCAGACAAAGAAATGGAAGAATATATGGTTTCATTAATTAAAAAAATGTTTGATTTATGTAAAGTTGGAATAGCTTTTAACACAATGTCTGATATGGTTGATTTTAAATTAGATGGCAATTTTCATTATCCAGTAGAGAAGATGTTTAAATTGGCTTCTTCAATCAGTAGGCATATCAAAATAGACCATGCTTATCCACTGTATGAATATACCACATATATTTATAAATAAATGAGAATTGGCGTCATTTCTTCAGGTAATGGAGGTGCTTTTAAAGCCTTTTTTTCAATCAGCAAACTCATGTCACAAGATGTACTCCTTTTGACAGATAGGGAATGTGGAATTGAAGTCTTTGCTGATATTAATAATATTAAACGGCATCGAATTATAGATAAAGAGAATAAGGGTTTCAGTAAAAAATGTAAAGCACATATTGATAGCTTTGATGGAGTAGACATTGTTTTTCTTTTCTATACTAGGCTAGTTACAGAAGAGTTATTTGATAGCTATCCACTTGTCAATTTTCATCCTTCAATTCTGCCCGCATACAAAGGGTTTTCTTCAATAAAAAGAGCTTTAAAAGATGGAGTGAAATTTATTGGAACTACAATGCATTCAGTTTCAATTGATATAGATGGAGGTAAAATATTAGCTCAAAGCTGTTACCCTTTAACTGGTGGTGAAGATGAGGAATATCTAGAAAAAATCAGTTTTATGCATAAAGTTTATTTCATGTGCTTGTTTGAAGAGCTTTTGATCGCCAATAAAGTTAAAATCGAAAACAACATAATATCCTTTGAAATTGAATCTAAGTCAATCTATGGAGTTTTTAACCCTTCTATCAACTCTAAAAAATTAATCGAAGAATTAAAAGCTCTTTATGAAAAAAACATGACTTTATGATTTGTGCGATTATGCAACCTACTTACATCCCATGGGTGGGATACTTTGATATGATTGACAAGGTTGACTTGTTTGTGTTTTATGATGATGTCCAATTAACTAAAAGATCATGGCAAACAAGAAATAGGTTACGGAATGTATCAAATGAGTTTTGGTTAACATTACCAATTAAAAAAACCTCTTCTAGAGATAATTTGTTGATAAAAGATGCTGTTTTAAATAACAATGAAAAATGGAAAAAAAAACATTTGGTCACAATTAGTAATTGTTATTCTAAATCAGAGTATTTTGATGAACTTTATAGTCTAATTGAGCCAATATATAATCAATCTGAAATGCTATCACAATTAAATATTGGCCTAATAAAAATGATATGTGAAAGATTAAATATACATACTAAGCTTATTAAATCTTCATCATTATATGGAATAGAAGGCGTTAAAGATCATCGACTGGTCTCAATCTGCAAAAATATTCAAATCAATCATTATCTTTCTCCCCAAGGTTCAGCTAAATATATTAATCGACAAAACATTGGAGGTGATTTTTTGAATCAGAATATTAAGTTGTTTTATCATGATTTCGAACACCCTTTATATAAGCAAGTTGACAACAACTTTATTCCTTACCTAGGAATTTTTGATTTAATATTTAATAGTGGGTTTGATGAAGCATTGAAAAAAATTCGTTTTGGGAGAAAACCTAACTTAAATTATGACTTTTTATGAAAATTAATAATTTCCAAATTGGAAAAGATGGTGTATTTATAATTGCAGAGCTTTCAGCTAACCACAATGGAAGTCTAGATACAGCAATTGAAACGGTAAGAGCAGCTAAAAGGACTGGGGCAGATGCTATAAAATTGCAAACATATACTGCAGACACAATTACTTTGAATGTTAAAAATGATGACTTCAAAATAAGTCAAGGAACTTTATGGGATGGTAAATATCTTCATGACCTTTATCAAGAAGCTTATACCCCTTGGGAGTGGCACCAAGAAATATTTGATTTTGCTAATGAACTTGGATTGGTTTGTTTTTCTTCTCCCTTTGATAAAACAGCGGTTGATTTTTTAGAAGAATTAGGTAATCCTATCTACAAAATTGCATCTTTTGAAATTACAGATATTCCATTAATTAAATATGCTGCTAGTAAACTAAAACCAATGATAATTAGCACAGGGATTGCGGAACTAGAAGATATTGAGTTAGCATTGAAAACTTGTTATAATCAGGGGAATATGGATGTAACCTTATTAAAATGTACCTCTAGTTATCCTGCTCCAGTAGAAGAAGCTAACATGATAATGATAAAACAAATGGCAGAAAGGTTTGGAGTAAGTATAGGACTGTCAGATCATACTTTAGGTTCAACTGTCCCAATAGTAGCAACGTGTTTTGGGGCTAAGGTGGTTGAAAAACATTTAATTTTAAACAAAGAAATTGGTGGTCCTGATGCTGCTTTTAGTCTAGATGAATCAGAATTCACTCAAATGGTAAAGTCAGTCAGAGAAGCAGAAAAATCCATTGGGAAAATTTCTTATGAATTAACTGAAAAACAAAAAGCAGGGAAAGCCTTTTCGAGGTCTTTATATATTGCAGAAGATATAAAAGAAGGTGAATTATTTACCGCTAAAAATATTAAATCTGTAAGGCCTGGCTTTGGGATGCACCCTAAATATTATTCTAAGATTATTGGTAAAGAAGCAAAGAGAAACTTTAAAAAAGGTGAAAGAGTTGAATAAAAGACGAATATTTTAAAAATTACAAATTCTTTTAGATAGAGATACAACACTAATAAAATTAAATTCAAATACCAATCTATTTTTTCTTTCATTTATTATGTTAACAACAACTCAAATTAGAAGTATTATTTTATCCTTAGAGTCTAAATATCCTGTTAATAGTTGGAAGCTTAATGAGATTCATTTGTGGCCTATTTTAAGAATTGATATATTTTTCTTTTTATTATCAAAAAACCACTCTGAAGCACCCTCTAATGTTTTAAAACAACCTACCGTTTTAAAGAAGAAAAATTTTGTAAAACTAATTCCTATTCAGTTGAAGAATTTTATAAAATTTATTATTGGTAATCTTTGGGTGTTTTATAAAATAAAAAGAGTTGAAAACATATTTGTTTCAGCAGGTTCACATAGAACTAAGTTTAAAAACAAAAGTTTCAATAAATTTTTTGATAGTTTAATACATTTAGATGAAAAATATGAAAACTCGTGTTTTTTAGAGTATGGTAGTGCGAATTATGATAATCTATATAATTCTCATAAAGTGTTTAATGTTATTAAATACATGAAATACTATGTTAGCTTTAATCGACCAGCAGAAAAGGTAAATTTCGAAATTGATGGTTTAAGGTTTTTTTTTGATGAATTGAAAAAAAGACAAACAACTAAATGGTGTTGTGTTAAATATTAATTTAGAATCAATTCAATTAAAACTAAAGGATCTCACATTGAGAATTAAATTTTTCACAAAAATCTTGAAGATTTCTAAGCCAAAAAGAATCTATATATTATGTTATTATTCTTTAGATGTAATGGCAATTGTTGCTGCTGCTAATCTTCTTAAAATTAAAACAATTGAAATGCAACACGGCCCTATGGTTGACAATCATCTATGTTATGGATCTTGGTCTAATGTTCCTGATTCCGGCTATTCTGTGTTGCCACGTGTGTTTTGGTGTTGGGATTATTTTAGTTCTAAAGCTATTGATAGATGGTCCTCAAAGAATGTTTTATATGGTTATTTTGTCGGGGGGCATCCTTGGATTAACTTTTTAAAAAATCAGAATATTGAATATAACTTATCGGATTATATTCTTTATACATTACAGCCAAGTCCACAATTACAATTAGAAGACACTTTTTCAGATAAATTAATAGAATCAATCAAGTGTACTAAAGAAAAATGGGTTATTAGACTTCACCCAAGACAAGGTGTTTCCATATTGTATATTGAAGAATTATTAAAACAAAAAGGAGTCATGAATAAAGTAATTTTAAGAGATGTTTCTGAGTACCCTTTGCCAATAGTTATGTCAAGTGCAAAACTACATGTTACTCATGCATCTGGGTCAATTTTAGAGGCATTAAGTTATAATATTCCCTCAATATTTATAAATAAAGTTGCTTTTGACTATTATAATGATTTAATCCAAAACAGAAATATCAAGTTTATTGATTTTAAATCAGAAAATTTTGTTGAAGATTTCTTAAATTATGTCAGTGAAAATTAAATTGTGATATTTTTAAAAAAATTAAAACTAATGGTTTTAGCAAGCCTTGATGATAGATTTAAACTTATTACTTTAAGTTTTAAAGCTATTTTTATTGTAAAATATGATTTCGAAAATTTTAATACTTTCATATAGTAATCTAAAAAATGACGCACGAGTTCTTCGTCAGATTTTAGCGTTAAAAGACATTTATGAAGTGTATGCATGTGGTTTAGAGTCTCCGGAAATTGAAGGAGTTCACTTTATTTCGATATACAAATCCCCTCCATTTTCGGTCCGACGAAAAGTTAACAGACTCATTACCAAATTAAAAAATGATTTAGAAAATTGGTATTGGAATGTCACAAGAATCAACATTGTAGAAGAACTTTCGTTAATCAATTTTGACGTTGTTATTGCCAATGACATTAATACCCTTCCTATTGCGTCTAAATTAGCAGAATTAGGATTGTCCAAAGTATATTACGATGCTCACGAGTATTCAGCAAGAGAGTTTGAACATGATCAAAAATGGGTGAAAACGAAAAAACCGCTTATAGACTTTTTATGCGAAAAATATATCCCAAAAACGAATTATTGTACAACCGTTAGTTTTGGTTTAGCACAAGAATACAAAACCAACTATAACACTCATTTTGATGTTGTTATGAGTGCTGCCTTTTACGAATCAGAGTTAAAACCATCTTCTACAGAGCCAGAGAAAATTAGAATGATTCATCACGGAATCGCAATTCCAATGAGAAAGTTGGAAGATCTAAAAGGTGTTTTAGCGCTGTTGGATGATCGATTTACTATTGACCTAATGCTGGTCCCTAAGGATCAAGAATATTTCGACAAAATCGTTGAATTATATAAGAGAGAACCAAAAGTAAATATTATATCTCCGGTAAAACCGATGGAAATTTCAGCCTTTATTAATGGGTATGATATTGGGTTCAATTATATACCACCTATTAACTTTAATTATCTTCATGCCTTGCCTAATAAAATATTTGACTTCGTTCAAGCACGACTGGCCATTGCCATAGGAAGTTCACCAGAAATGGCAACGTTTATTAAAAAATATGATCTCGGAATAGTTGGAAAAAGTTTTAAACCTGAAGATTTAGCAAATTCTCTTAATTCGCTTACCTCGGAAAAAATTGATCATTATAAGAAACAAGCTCACAAGTATGCTAAAGAACTTTCTGAAGTCGAAAGTCGAAAACAAATTCAATCATCTGTGGCTAACTTAATTCAAAATTAGATGTGTGGTATAGCTGGTGTAATGTCTTTTAATTCTGTATTACAAGAAGAACACCTTAAAAAAATGATCGATAAGATTGTGCATCGCGGCCCTGATGGGGAAGGTTTCTGGTTGAACCATGATAAAAATGTTGGCTTCGGACATCGAAGGTTATCCATAATTGATTTATCATCTCAAGGCAAACAACCCATGCTCTATGATAAAGAGCGATATTCTATAACTTTTAATGGAGAGATTTATAATTATCTAGAACTAAAAGCTTCGCTTGAGAATGAGGGTTTTTTATTCAAGACCAAAACAGATACCGAAGTTCTTTTAGCATTGTATTCACAAAAAAAGGAGAACTGTTTGAAGTATTTAGATGGTATGTTCTCTTTTGCAATATGGGATGAAAAAGAAAAAAAACTATTTTGTGCTAGGGATAGGTTTGGTGAGAAACCTTTCTTCTATCGCCATAAAAAAAATGAATCATTTGTATTTGGCTCTGAAATGAAAGCGTTGTGGGCAAATGGAGTTTCTAAAACCCCGAATTATAGAAGAATATATTATTATTTAGCATACGATGTTGTTGACGACCCATATGACAGCTCCTCAACATTTTATGAAGAAATTATACAATTACCAGCAAGCCATTATTTAACTCTAAATGCTTCTGGAGAACTCAAGGTTAATCAATATTGGACACTTAAAAATATTGATAAAAACCCTGATATAAAAGTCGAATATGCCATAGAAAAATTTTACTCCTTATTTCAAGATTCGGTGAATAAAAGACTAAGATCAGATGTAGAAGTCGGGTCGAGCTTGTCTGGAGGGATAGACTCTTCTGCTATTGTAATGATGATTGATGAAATAAAAAAACCTAATCAAATTCAGAAAACCTTTTCTGCTAGATTCAAAAATTACGTAAAAGATGAAGGTAAACATATAAAAGAAGTGCTTAATAGCTGTAAGAATGTACAATCTCATAATACATGGCCGTCTGGCCAAAACTTATCAAATAATTTAGATAAACTCTTATATCATCAAGAAGAACCTTTTGGAAGTTCCAGTATATATGCGCAATTTGAGGTTATGAAATTGGCCAAAGAAAATAACGTAACAGTGTTACTCGATGGGCAAGGTGCCGACGAAATATTAGCTGGATATACCAAGTACTATTTATATTATTATGGACATCTTTTGAGAAATAACAAACACAAATATAATAGTGAGGTTTCTAATTATTCGAAATTATATGAAAACTGGAAGTTTAGCAATAGGGAAAAACTTAATCTATACTTTCCAAAGGTGAGTAATTCACTTGAATGGGTGAATAGAAAATTCTCAACTAAAAGCGTTGGACGTCTAAATTATTTAGACTCCGATTTTATAAATAATTACAAGCATTTAAAAAATCCTTTTGAAAAGTTCGATTCACTTAGAGATTCACTAATTGGTTCGTTATTTTCCAGAGGTCTTCCAGAACTATTAAGGTATTGTGATAGAAATTCAATGGCATTTTCTAGAGAAATTCGTTTACCTTTTTTAAGTCATGAATTGGTAGAGTTTATTTTCTCTCTTCCAGATGATTTTATAATTAGAGATGGATGGACTAAATTTGTTCTACGAAAGAGTATGGAAGATACATTACCTAAATCGATTACATGGAGGAAGGATAAAACAGGTTATGAACCTCCCCAAAAGAGATGGTTAGAAAATAGTAAGATAAAGGATAGAATATACCATTCTAAAGAAATATTAAAGAAAGAAAACATTATTGATAGCATGGATCATTGTGACAGCTGGAAAAGTTTGATGTTGGAAAAGGTTCTAAAATAAAAAGAAGAAAGAATGTTTAAGGAAAAGCAACGAATATTAATATTGGGCCCTCATACTGATGATGGAGAATTGGGGTGTGGAGCTTCAATCGCGAAATTTTGTGACGAGGGTCACGAAGTGTTCTATGCGGTTTTTTCAACCTGTAGAGAATCTTTGCCGAAGCACTTGGCACCTGATGCACTAGAAAAGGAAGTTAGAAAGGCTACAAAAATATTAGGGGTTCCAGAAGAAAATTTATTATTGTACGACTTTGATGTGCGCCATTTTAAGGGCACAAGACAAGATATTTTGGAGGAGTTAGTAGTACTTCGAAATAATTTAAAACCTACTTTAGTATTTTTGCCTTCACCCACAGACATCCATCAAGATCACCAAGTAATTTCAGAAGAAGGGATAAGAGCATTTAAACATGTTTCTATTCTAGGGTATGAAATGCCTTGGAATAATCTTTCATTCAATACAAGGTCTTTCATTTGCTTAAAAAGCAGACATGTCGATAAAAAGGTAGAGGCCTTAAAAGAATACAATTCACAAGCTCACCGAACCTATTTAAATGAAAATTTTATAAAATCTTTGGCAACAACAAGAGGCGTACAAGTTGGAGTACAATATGCTGAAGCCTATGAGGTAATAAGATGGATTCTATAGAGTTTTGAAAATGGAACGATTGACAAAAGAATTGTTAATCTCAAAATTAAATGAGATTATTAAAATTTCAAAAGAAGCTATTCCTGGAGAGAGTTGGTCAGAAAAGAATTATTTATACGAGTTGCCAAGAAAATGGGAGCTTAGCAGAATAATTATTAAAAATGATAAAATACTAGGATATATAGATTCTTTTTGGCTTAGAAATCTTCAAGATTTTTGTGAAAAATTTAATTCTCAATGTGAGATCCTTTAGTTTTA
>MDTB01197169.1_pt1 | contig 10628 bp, 9 predicted proteins | sample 811161 | NCBI WGS metagenome assembly MDTB01 (sample SAMN05326650, study PRJNA326480) | marine metagenome | isolation source: seawater | place: Mediterranean Sea | collected 2009
CCAATTCTCCTCGGTCAGAATATGAGGTTCAGATCATTCATCTCGATCAGGCCCTTCATCAATAACCTAGCTGACGGTTGTGCCTCTGAAGGTTGGAGATGATAAAAGGAAAGTGGTTGACGGGGTGCAAATGACACTAACTACTTTATGTAAAATGGGGTGGAGGACTCTGCACGCCCCCCCTTCAGGGGGTAATGGGGCAAGAAATTTTTACCTTCGCACTCACCCGAGCCACCATTCCAATCTTCTTTCAAAAGGACCTCCGATAGAATCCCGGATGTCCTGTTGTTGCTGCCTCAAGGTTTTTCCTCCGATGAAATTTTTATTGTTTCCTTGCCATGAAACATGGTGTAAAATGATGTATGTTAATGCGACTTAACATCGGTATAGTTTTGCCACGAGGAGGTTTTGAAGATGCTTGAAAACACTGAAGCAATAGCCCTTGATAAAACCGGGAATGACATTGGCGAGAGGCTAAAAACTGCACTGAAGCAAAGTGCGGACTCTCCTTCGACGAGGCGAAACAGGCAGCACTTCTGGAAGAAGTTCGAGGCCTGGTGCGCGAAACGCGGAGTTCAATCAATTCCCGCAGATCCTGACAGCGTTGTCTATTATCTTGTGGATCAGGCACGCCGTGGCCAGAAGAAGGCTACCCTCAACAACATGCGCTGGGCAATCGACTCGACCCACCTGAACCAAGGGCTGCAAGCTCCAGGGAATGATCCTGAAGCAAAGCAGTTGATCAAGGGGCTGATGCGTGAACTGACTGATAAAAGGCCTGAACAGGCTAAGACAGATAAAAAGAAACCCATCACTATCGACTTGATACGGAAGATGAATTTTCCAGAAGGTCGCAAAGGCATACGGGACAAGACCATTATGCTGCTGGGATTTGCTACTGGGATGCGCAGGTCGGAACTAGCCATGATCAGGCGGGAGCACATCGAGGAGACAAGCTTCGGCCTCCAGATCATGATCCCAAGTTCAAAATCAGATCAGATGGCCGAAGGGGAAACAGTCGATGTCGTGAAAGCCGCCAAAGGACGAAACCTGGATTGGTGCCCGGTTAAGGCCGTTCTGACACTCCTGTCCATGCATAAGAACAGGTGGCTCTTCGTGCCGGATAAGACACTTGATACGGGCTTTAAAACCAAACATATGGACGGTAACACGATCTACAGGATCGTTAAGAAATACGGCGCCCAGGTAGGACTGAATCCCGAAGAGATTGGTGCTCACTCCCTTCGTGCCGGCTGTGCCACCTATCTACTAGAAAAGGAGGTCCCACCCGCTGCTGTTCAGAAGCAGATGCGTCACAAGAGCTTTGATACGACCCAACAATACAACCGAGGTGAGACGGCCAGAGCTTTGGCGGGTGCCTACTAGATCCGGCCCATTTCCTTAAGACCTGCATAGAGTGCTTCATCAGCGACAACACTGAACGAAACTCCCTGTTCCTCAGCTGTCTTTCTGATGATCTTGACTATATCATGGTGAAGAGTGAAGGTCATTTTAGGCCTGTTATTTCTCCAAACACGTCTTTCAAATTTTTTTATTGCTTCCATTTATCCCCCTTTTATCAGCATTTATCAGCATTTGTTAGCATTTATTATTCCTATTAAAAATTAGATCATTAATAAGACTAATTCTCATTAATCAATTTATGAATAATATTAAATAAAAATAATCATACAATTTCTAAGGAAAACTTTGATATTTTAAAAATGTTCAAGTTACTATTATAAATATAATGTAATGAATCTTCAAGACTATCTACCTGTTCCATCAATTCCAATTCACTATCATAAAGTCATTTTTTTAGCAGCTTCAGAAAATAAGTTGTCTCTTTATTCTTCAATCCCGCCAATACCGGATAAAAGAGGATTAAATGACATCCCTTCGGGTCCGTTTAAAAACCCTATCGTGTATCGTATCTTTGAAAGGATGAGTTCTCATGATGAGAGAATCCTAAAGCAGTTCATGCTCGAACTGAACAGTAAGGAGGATCCCGAAGAAAGGTTGGCCTTTCTTGATAAAAGTCCTCAAATTAAGTCCGGCAAGCTTCTAAGAGAAGAAAGGCTAGAGGAAGGGCCTAAACTCTTGAGAATCGACCCTTCCGAGTGTGGTGCTTTAGCATTCTATCCGACAATCTTTGTTTCGAGATTCATTCCCCCTTTAGAATATTTAAAAAAACACCGGTTGAATAAACTGGGTTTTGACAAAAACAGGGTTGCAGAGGCGGTACCATTGTTTCAAAAAAACGGGCTTATGAGACGACCCTCCCCGGTTTCGATATCGAACGTTATGTTATTGAAACAAGAGGCCACGAAATGGGTAGATAAAAACAGATTATTAAGAAAAAATGAAGGTAGAAGAAAGCAAAAGGATAAAAGCAATAAAAGCAAAGAAATCATTTTAGTTTTTTGGAGAGCATTTTGTTTTCTTAAAAAAAGAAACGATGGGGAAGATCCAAACTACCGTGAGGTATGGGATGCTGTTTATGAGGAGTGGTACAACAAAGAAAATGAATCCACATATAAGGATCAACTATTTCCCGATCTCGATTACGATATAGATGAAATCATCATAGATATAGAAAGAAGTGATATAGCGAATGCTTCAGTAACCTGGTACATCAAACGTAGTGAAACTAAAGGTAGTTATCTCTTGGCTTCTCTTCCTGCCAAACTCTCGAAGCTTAAAAAACCCCTCCCTCCTAGCCGAGATTTTACCGACTTCAAAAGAACTTAGTTCGTCTAAGACACCTCTCCCATTTCAGTCTGTTCATGGGAAGTGCCAGGCAAATACTGATTAAAGATTCCCCAGTGTCTATTTATTAGGCATTCCAAGACTTATCTGGAGGGATTTTGTTTTTGTCAAAAAGCATGGCTGGCATATCAGTATTCTCCTAAAACAAAATTATCTTAGTTATATCAGTAAGATAAAAACTGATTAATGTTACATTTGTTGTAACAAAGGTTTTGACAAAAGAAATGAGACAATACGCCTGCGGCCATAATTAGGCACATATTCCTTTTCAAACCCTTTAGGAGATTTCTATGGAAACTACAGAAAAAATAATGGACATCGAGCTGATGGACAGCATGCCCACAGGCACTCACATGGTGATCATCGATACCTATGAAGAGAGGCAGTACGATGAATACACCTACCTGGACTTCCAACTGATTGGACTGGAAGGAGATGCCTTGGACAGACAGATCACTCACGGCGTTCCCTACCCTAAAAGTGGAAAGACCACTGGAAAATCGAAACTGGGTAAACTGGTCCAAGCCGCCATCCCCGATGCAAAAGGGAAAATCGATTTCGAGAATGATCTACTGCAGAAGACGATCATGGCTGAAATCATTGAAGAAGGTCCCTATACAAAGGTCGAAAAAGTCTGGGCACTGGGTGAGAATCTCCCGTCAGAATCTGATGCTGCTGCCGAAACGGATGACTCGGCCGTCAAACAGGCCTCATCCAGAGCCGATTCTGAAAACAAGGTCCCTAAAGTCTGAAGCCATGGACCACTCAAACATCATCTTCGACTTCGAACTTGATTTCCTGGAGCAGTACCAAACTGAAACGCTGCTCCAAATCCTGAAGGACAAGTACGGCAAAGGCACACGAATCAAGGCTACCGGGGACAGTAGTTTCGAGTATTCCTGCCCCTGCCCAATTCACAAAGACGGACGAAATCCCAACGGACGGGTTGCTTTCGCAGTCGATGGAACCATACGCCTCTATTGCAATGGTAAATGTAGTCAAGAGGGAAACAGTACCTGGTTCTTCAGGCAGATCTTGGAGCGGCTAGAAGTTGATTCAACAAAACTAGCACAACGTGTGAGAGATAACCTAACCGAACTTAAGAAGGAAATTCCACCAAAACATCTGAATAAGGTAGCGAAGGGACCTGAGCTCGAAAACCAATCGGTCTCCCTTAACTCTATAGTTCCGGATTCGTTATTTGTTGAGTTCCTGGAGATGGCGCAGAACTCCATGAGTCAGGCACTAAGGGATGATCTTAAGGAACTAGGCTACGGGGAGAAAACGATTTCCCGGACCGGTTTTATTTCGGGAAGCCCCACTCAGTACCAAAAAATGCCTCAAGAGTTCCAGGGGAAGAGGCTGAACGAGTTTAGAAGTGAAAACCGGATTCTCAAAAGCCGTGTGGCTTGTTTTATCTTCCCGCATTTCCACCAGTCGAACCAACTGTGGTCCTTGACGATCGCACCTGTATTCAAAGGCCAGACAGAACTGGAAAACAAAACAAGATACGCTTCGGACGAGACACCGAAATCCTACAAACTCAAAGGCTCCAAGGCAGTCATGGATGGTCTCGAGACCCTCTCAGACACTGAAAAAGAGCTCGCTATCACCGAAGGGATTAAAGATGCCGACAGGATCCGGCAAACAGGTAGTAAAGCTCTGGCATCTCTTGGCGGGCTCTCCAGAGATCAGGCTGAAATCATCCGTAATTTAAACCTTGAAGAAATCCGGATTTGTTTCGATGCAGACGATGCGGGAAGAGGAAAAACAAAAGAAGCGATCAAGCATTTAGCAGGGATCAGAATCACCGTTTTGGACCTTCCGGAAGGAAAGGACCCCAATGACTTGAATCAGGAGGAGCTTAAAAACTGCCCCGTTCTCAATCCAGACGAATGGGCTGATAAATATGATATTCCCATCGAAGAAGTAACGAGTGCCGAAGATAATACATCCTCTAAACAAATAAACCCATCCCACACTAAAGCAACTGAACCAGGCCCTCTTAAAATAGATTGTTATCCAAAAACAGGGTTCATCCCGCTTTATCTCGAATACGCCAGGCCTCTGACCGAAGCAAGAGATCAATACCACCTGGCATCAGCATTATCGGTTCTCTCTGCAGCATACGAGCGGCGTATCTTCATCGAGGAAGGAAGGAGGATCCATCCAAACCTTTATACAGCAATCCTCGGTCATTCGAGTGCGTCGAAAAAATCAACCTCCATCAAACTCGGCCTTGATCTCATGGATCAGGTTTTCCCGGAACGACTATCGCTCTCGAACTCCTTCACCCCCGAGGGCCTGCAATCGGCGTTCGGGGAATGCCCCTTACAACTGATCGAGATCGACGAACTGGGTGGTTTTTTAGGACAGGCATCAAAGAAGTCTTATATGTCCGGCATCGTAGATATTCTCAACTCGCTCTACGACTGTCCTCCTCGTTTCAGGAAGAGGCTTGCCAATGATGTGTTGGAGTTCGAAAAGCCTTTCCCGGTCATCATTTGTGGAGCACCTTTCCGCTGGCTTGCCCAGGAGGTTGATTCAACTTTGAAGGAAGGCGGGTTTCTCGCACGGTTCCAGTGGTTCATATCACTGGACCGGCTGCTAGAAGAAGACCTCAAACCCATCACCCCGAAAAGGGATGAGTCTAAAAGAAACAAACTGATCGGCCTTCTTGAGGAAATCCGTGCAATGGAGGATGAAAATATCGAAAGGGAGTTTTCCTACCACCAGAAATCGATAGAGCTCTACTGTAATTTCTACAAAGAACAGAAACTCTCTCTCCAAAACGAAAAATCCGAACAGATCGGACCCCATGTCGAGAGGCTCCTGACCGCGGTCAAGAAATACGCACTGATATTTCAGGCAAGCAAGAAGGATGGTTTTACGATCACAGAGGAATCGATGATCGAGGCCATCAACCTCTGTAAATGGCTCCGCAGCAATATCGAGCACCTCTTACTGTCTCATTTTCATGAAAGCAAAACAGATGACCTCTGCCAAAAAGCTTTAAAAATAATCATTAAATTATCCGGCAAGAAGAAAGAATGGATTAGGTGGGGAGATGTTTCTTCTCGTGTCCGGGAACTCGATGCTTCGAATAAAGCCAACGTTATCGAGACATTGCTCGACCGTGAGTTGATCGAAGTTCAGGCAGGCTCGAAAAAGCCCGGGTTCAAAGAAGATTATCGTGGGTGGAAATTCAGACCGGCAGCATGAATAAATACAAAAAAAGTGCAGACAGTGCAGACAAAGTGCAGACACATTTGTCTGCACTTTTTAACAAGGGTATTGCCCCTTATAACATTGATTTTATTATATATATTTATATATATATTTATAAATACAATAAGATACGACAGTGCAGACAATTCTCTATGCACAGGGGAAGAAAAGAACAAAGTAGACATAAATTCACTCGTATGAAGAAAACCTGTCTGCACTATGAAAAACCCTCTCAAGCCCAGTGTTTTCAACGCTTTAGGGTGCAGACATTTTGTCTGCACTTTGTCTGCACTTTTTCATTCTTAAACATTCCCGAATTGAGAAGAAACCTATGTCGTACGTGAAGCAATTTGAAGGTTTATGCTGTCATTACGTTGACCGGGAGGAACCCACCCGATACATCAACCAACTAAAACATTCGGCATCCGCCTCCGAGGTGATCACCGTGGATTTGGAAACCACCGGTCTGGACCCACTCGAGGATAAGATCGCACTCATCGGTATTGGAGTTAAGGATCAAAGCAAAGGCTGGAACTGTTATCTCTTCGACCAGCTCGACCATGATTTTTCACAAGATTTAAGGCCTCTGCTGGAAGCCCCTGAACCCTTCAAGCTCGGACACAACTTCAAGTTCGACTGGTCCTTCCTGTGGCATCGTATGGGTATCGATTGCCAGCCTATTCTAGACACCATGCTCGCTGCAATCATCTCAGAATACACTTCGATGCACGAGAGGAACCGCTGGAGTCTGGGTGCTCTCACAAGTCGCAAACTAGGGCTTGAAATGGACAAGGAAGAGGAGGTTCGTACCTCTTTCAAAGGCGGCCCCTACAGCGATCGCCAGCTTCACTATGCCGCTAACGACCTTGTTCAAACCGGAGAGCTATGGAACAGCTACGCATCCTCGCTCAACAGTCATTTTGATATCGTCAAACTCGAGTGCGACATCATTCCTTTGGTGGCTTCGGCGGAGTTGGCCGGAATGAAGATCGACCCAAGCAGGCTCGATTCGTTGAAGAAAGAGGCACAGAAAACAAAAACGAACCTGGAGGAGCAACTCCCATGGATGGGCAGCACTTTAAATTCTGCACTAAAGCCTATACCGGAAGCCGAAAGACTCAACCCCAACTCGCCTAAACAGATCAAGGAGTTTTTCACGGAGCACTTTGGAATCGCGCTGAAGGATACCTCCGAGAAAACCCTCAAACAAATCGAAGCAGATGGTGCGCGTGCACTTGCGGATTTGATCCTTAAATGCAAGGCCAACAAGAAACTCATCGGCACCTACCTGAAGAAACTCGATCCTGATTCACTTCGAGAAGACGGAAGGATCAGGGGCCGGTTTTTTTCGATGGGAGCAAGAACCGGCAGGTTTTCAGTACAGGGCATCCTGCAGACGATTCCGCGCCAGCAGGAAATCAGAGAGCTGTTCGTTCCTGAAATTGGCAACTGCTACGTCATCGCAGACTACTCCCAAATCGAGCTCAGGGTCTCTGCCGAACTGTCGGGAGACAAGACCATGCAGGACGCATTCGTAAGAGGCCAGGACCTCCACAAACTGACTGCCTCTAAAGCTTTTGGAGTTTCAGAAGAGGAGGTGACGAAGGAACAAAGGACTGCGGCCAAGGCGATTAATTTCGGACTCATCTATGGAATGTCCCCTAAAGGACTCGTCAGTTATATGAAGTCCTATGGGATAGAAATCACCGTTGCCGAGGCCAGGAGATTTCACCAGGCCTTCTTCGACCTCTACAAGTCCTTCAGACCCTATCACAACAGACTTTGGGTCAGGGCAGATAGGGAATTCAGGGAACACGAACAGGTGATCCTGGAAACACGCTCAGGAAGGAAACGCCGACTGACTGAGGATGAGATGAGATACACATCCAGCATGGATGCATCAGAGAAATGGCCTAAGAAAACGATCGTCTACAATACCCCGGTTCAATCCCTTGCCTCGGACGGGCTCAAGCAGGCCCTGGTATTTCTCTGGCCGAAGCTGAAAGCACTTAGTGCCTATCCGGTCAATCTCATCCATGACGAGATCGTTGTTGAATGTAAACAAAACCAGGCTGATGAGGTCTCTGAGATTCTGGAAAATGCAATGGTCGACGGGATGCAGTGCTATCTGAAGAAGGTCCCTATCGTAGTCGAGACTAAGATAGCAAGTTCATGGGCGGAGAAGTGATGCTGGTTGGAAACAAGACACCGGTGCCTGAACAGGCTTTCTTTAAACAAATATTTTTTGATTTGATCGAAGGGGTATATGAAGTTCTTGAGGACAAGAAGAATTCAACTCCGCTTGTCTACACAATTTCCGAGGTGGCCCAAATCCTAAAATGTAAACCAAAGACCATCGAAACCCATCTTTATGAAAAAAAAGACCTTCCTTACTTGAAAGTTGGGCGTGAAGTTCGTATCAGAGAAGAAGACTTGAAAGAGTTTTTGGAAAACAGCCTGACACCCTGCGTGAAAGTCAGGAGCTTGAAATGACACGATCGAGTCTGTTACTTGGATATGAACCTAAATGTAGTGTCTATCCAAGAAAAAGTGGGAGACGAAAAGTCTACTACTTGAGTTATTATCTGCCTAACGGGAAGAGGGTTCAACGTTTTTGTCATGAGAAAAAATCTTTGGCAAACAAACTCAAATTTCTTAAAGAAGAAGAACTTCTGCGTGGGGTCTTCGACGAGTTGGATCTTGAGAAACTTGGAGATTACCGTTCAGGTCATTTTAACCAGAGGCGTCTGGGAACACTTGAAGCAGTTGGAATTTATCTCAATACCACTGCTGAAAATCGAAACACCAGTTCTCAAAACCACGACGAGAGGAAACTGAACATGCTCTTTTCACAAATAGAGCAGTCCGGTCGGAAATTCATAGACCAGATCTCAGCTCTCGACGTGCAGTTGCTCATCAATCAGTACTCCAAAAGGGGAATCTCAGAGGCAACTTTGAAGCATTACCACAAGGGGATGAGCAAGGTTTTCAAGTGGTTGTCGGAAGACATGGAATTAGTTGACATGAAAAACCCCTTGAAAAAGGTCAAAATCCCAAAAAAACGGGGTATCGTCCGGGACCGAATTCCCACCGAAGCAGAAATGGCATCCCTTCAAGAAGCAGCAGTTGAAGGGGCTGTTAAGCATAACAGTCCTATTGTTGAGATATTCAGGTTCATCTCGATGACTGGTGCAAGAGTAGGGGAGGTCTTGCATATGGAATGGGAGGACTTCGACGAAAAAACCGGGGTCTGGTCCATCCGGTCTAAACCCCAATGCCCTACTGTTTACGGGCTAGGGTGGAAGCCAAAATGGGATAAATGGAGACAGGTCCCCCTTTTCGATGATGCCATCGAATTGCTGAAAAGCATGCCTAAACACAAAAATGTGTTTGGCAGGGTTCCTGTCCGAGACGAAAACAAGGAAATCATAAATTATGAGATCCACTCTGCCAATTTCGTCTTTCCCAAAAAAGAGGTCAATAAGAAGGATGGAACGATCGAGTATTATCGGGTCAACTACATCTATGATGGCTGGAAGACTTTGAAGAAATTAGCTGGGGTCGAAGACCTTCAGTTGAAGGATTTCAGAACCTATTTCAATCATATCCTTAAGACCAAATACAACTTCACGAGCAAGGAGGCCGGTATTTACATCGGAAACAATGCTGTAGTGAACGATCTCCATTACTCTCCATATCATTTGCCTACCATCAGGGAAAAGATGCAGGGGCTTAAGAGAGGCGAGGGGAAGTCTGTGAAGTTGGCTATTGCTACCAATCCGCTACCAACAACATAGGAGGGATTGGGACGGTAACTTCAGTAGTGCTATAATACTGATATAAAAAGGGAATTATTTCCATCTGGATCAGTTACAATTCCCCTAAAGAACCTTCAAGTCACTCCATGAATCTCAAAGGTTCTCTCTCGTGACATAGGAAATAGCGATCTGAAAAAGAAACTGAGGGGCATTCCTCTTTCACTGCAACTTCAAGTTACATTATGGTAACTGACAATTCTGCACTGGATCATTTAAAGAATTATATTTTTTTGTGATATTCTGAATTATTTTTTGAAGTTATTTTTCAATATGTTTTTTATTTTTATTGTAATAAATTATTGTTAAGACAAGAAGTAAATTTGATATTATCCCAATAAATATACCAAGTACGGGTGTTGTGTTAATTGAAAACCTTAAAAGAAGTGTATTTGCTGAGAATGAAGAATTTCTAAAAACTAAATTATAATCTCTACTAAAATAATAAGATATCAATAAATGAAGTATATCAACATAAATTAGTGACAAAAAGAATAAAGACAAAAGATTTGTTATTTTATCAGACTCATTATCTGTATCAATAAATATCCATACCAAAAAAGTAAATACCACAAAAAGATGAACTAAGGATATTGCTTTTTTTAGTAATATAAACAAATCGATATCTTCATTTTTTTTGATCTCTTTTGACCTAGAATAAGATTCTTTAAATTTTAAAATCAAAATATAAACAATTACCGCCCCAAATATAGAAAATGTCATAACAAACAAATCAGATTTGATAAAAATATCAAAAATGTTAAACAGATTAAAACCTTCATTATAATTTAAAAATATATTTTCATTTGAAACATC
>MDTB01038589.1_pt1 | contig 10627 bp, 14 predicted proteins | sample 811161 | NCBI WGS metagenome assembly MDTB01 (sample SAMN05326650, study PRJNA326480) | marine metagenome | isolation source: seawater | place: Mediterranean Sea | collected 2009
AAAAAAGAACTGGTTAATTTATAACGACCACAGTAATGAAAAAGATATAAATAATATTTTAAATGAGCTTGAAAAAGATAAAGTGATATCACTAATTTCTGATGCAGGGACACCTTTAATATCTGATCCCGGATATAAATTAATTCAACAAGTTAAAAAAAGCAGGCATCATATTTTTTCATTACCTGGACCATGCTCTGCAATAGCAAGCCTTGTGGTATCTGGTTTAAAAACTGATAAATTTTGCTTTTTAGGTTTTCTTCCTAAAAATAAAAATAACTACATTGCCACACTCAGAGAATATGCCAAATTAAATTATTCTTTAATAATTTATGAGAAAAATATTAGATTAAATTTTTTTTTAACTAAAATAAAAGAAAACTTTAAAGATTTCAAATTAGCTATAATTAAAGAACTCAGTAAAATGCATGAGGAAGTTTTTTTTGTTACAAAAGAAAATATTGACAGTTTCTTGAAAGAACGTAAGAAAGTAAAAGGTGAGCTAACTGTAATAGCAGAATTATTTAAAACCTATGAAAAGATTTATAGTGATAAAGAAATTATTAGAGAATTAAAAGTGTTAAAACCATCTCAAGTTTCTGCTATGCTATCTAAGAGTTCTTCGCAAAGCAGAGATATTTTGTATAAAAGATGTATGGATTTACTAAATGAAAAATTTATTAAAAAATAAAATTGTTCTGTTTTTAACTGCTATATCATTTTCATGGTTTTTAGCATCATGCTCTCAAGTCATAGTTGGAGGAGCAACATCAACTGGTATGATTATAGTTCAGGAAAGATCTTCTAAACAAGCAGCTATAGATATATTAATAAAAGCAAAAATAGAAGAGGCAATGTTTTCTAATAACTATGACAAACTTTTCTCAAAAGTAAGAGTAATTGTTTATGAAGGAAGAGTCTTGTTAGTAGGAACTGTAGCTGAAGAAGATATGAAAGAGAAAGCTAATCAAATATCTTGGAATACAAAAGGGGTTAAAGAGGTTGCAAATTACATAACAATAGGAAAAAATAACTTAATTGACTATGTCAAAGACACTAGGATTTCTTTAGAGCTCAGGGCTAAAATGCTCACTGATAAAGATATATCCGAAGTAAATTTTAATATTACTACTGAAAATAGAATTCTTTATATAGTTGGGATAGCCAAAGATGAAAAAGAGCTTGATAAAGTAATAGAGCATGCATCTAATATTGCAGGTGTAAAAAAAATTGTAAATTTGATTAAATTAAAAACCATATGATATGAAGAAAAAAAATAAATTAAAAGTAGCTGTCCAAATGGATAAGCTAAATAAAATAAACAAAGATACAGATAGTACACTAGCGTTAATTCAAGAAGCAATTAAAAGAAAATTTGCTGTTTTTATTTACACAGTAGATCATTTGTACTTTGAAGATAATAAATTGAAAGCTTTTGCTAATAAGGTAATTGAAATAAACATTAAAAAAGAGAACTTTTTAAAGTTAGAAAAACCAAAAATTATAAATTTAAATACTTTTGAATTCATATTAATTAGACAAGATCCCCCTTTTAATATGCAATATATAACAGCTACTTACTTGTTAGAAAGACTCCCTAAGTTTTGTATGATTTTAAATCGACCAAATTCAATTAGAGATTGTCCTGAGAAACTATTTGTGATGGATTTCTTTAACCTTATGCCACCGACATTAATAAGTAAGAAAAAAGACAATATTATTAAATTCGTAAAGGAATTTAGAAAAGTTGTTATTAAACCTTTATATGGAAATGGTGGATCAAATGTTTTTTATCTTCATGAAAAAGATCCTAATCTAAATATAATAATTGATAATCTCCTATCAGGAACAGAGCACGTTATAGTTCAAAAATTTATAAAAAATGTAAAAAATGGTGATAAGAGAATATTGCTTATTAATGGCTTACCTGTTGGAGCCGTAAATAGAATTCCTGTGAATAATGAAATTAGATCTAATCTTCATATAGGAGGCTTAGCAAAAAAAACTAATTTAACAAAAAGAGAAAAGTTCATTTGTAGTAAAATAAAACCAAAAATTAGAGAAAAAGGTTTATTTTTCGTAGGTATTGATGTCATTGACGGATATTTAACTGAAATAAATGTTACTTCTCCTACATGTATTAGAGAGGTTGATTATTTGAATAAAGTAAATATATCATCTACTTTTTGGGAAGAAGCTATAAAGCTAAGAGATCATGGTGCCAATATCTCTACCCCCTAGCAAATGAAAATGTAAATGAGAGACTTCTTGTCTTCCATGTTTTCCAAAATTACTTATTATTCTACAACCATCTGTTTCTAAGCCAAAAATTTCAATAACCTTAGAAATACCGTCATATATTGCATTTTTTTCATCTGAACTTGCATTTAAAGAAAAGTCAAATATATCTTTAAATTGGCCTTTAGGTACTATTAAAACATGGACAGGTGCCTTTGGAAAAATATCTGTAAAACAAAGTATATAATCATTTTCAAAAACAATATTTGCTTTAGCTTCTTTTCTAAGAATCTTGGCAAAAATATTATTATTATCATATTTTATGTTTGTCATTTTTTTCTTCTCAATAATTCTTTTGCTATATCATTTTTTTTAATATTTAACTTTGACCAAAGAACTAGTAAATGAAAAATTAAATCTGCGCTTTCATAAATAACTTGTTTCTTTTTTTTATTGTTTGAAGCTATGACAACTTCTATGGCTTCTTCTCCTAATTTTTGAGAAATTCTATCTATGCCTTGAGATAATAAATCTGATGTATAAGACTTTTTCTTTGATTTTTTTCTTTCCTCAATAACTTTTTCTAGATAGCTCATAATTTCACTTAATTGATCTTGGTTTTTGCTCATAGTCTTACTGCAACTCCATTTCTATTTAATTCTTGTTTTACTTCATTAATAGTAAATTTTCCAAAATGAAATACTGATGCCGCTAGCAAGCCAGACGCCTCAGTATCACGTGCCCCTTCAGTAAAATGCTTTAATTCTCCAACACCTCCTGATGCAATTACCGGTACTTTAATGCTCTTGGCTACTTTATTTGTTAAATCAATATTAAAACCCTTCTTAGTTCCGTCATTATCCATGGATGTTAATAAAATCTCTCCTGCACCAAACTCCGTACACTGTTTTGCCCAGTCTACTACATCTAGGTTTGTCTCTTTTGTGCCACCATGTGAAAATACTTCATACCCGCTTTTACAATTAATCTTTCTTGTTTTTTTTGCGTCTATTGCTATTACAATACATTGTTTTCCATATCTGTTTGAAGCGTCCTTAATAAGTTCTGGCTTATATATAGCAGCAGAGTTAATAGAAACTTTATCAGCCCCTGAGTAAAGAAGTTTTCTAATATCTTCTATTTTTCTAACACCTCCTCCTACTGTAAGAGGCATAAAACAGTTTTTTGCAGTTTTATTTACTATATCAAATAAAATATCTCTTTTTTCTATACTAGCTGTAATATCTAAAAAACATAGTTCGTCAGCTCCTTGATCATCATAAATTTTAGCTTGTTCTACGGGGTCTCCTGCGTCTTTAAGGTCAATAAAGTTTATACCTTTAACAACTCTTCCCTCTTTAACATCTAAACAGGGTATCACTCTAATTTTTAACATCTTTTTTTAAACTGAATATTTCGTTAAGGTTTACTTTGTTATCATAAATAGCCTTACCTACTATAACTCCTTCAATATTAAAAGAATACAGTTTTTTTATATCTTGAAAATTAGAAACTCCACCTGATGCAATAAGAGGAACATTAACTATATTTTTATATTTTAAAATATTATTGAAATTAGGTCCTTTCAAAACTCCATCATTATTAATATCAGTATATATGATACTCTCTACTCCAATTTCTGAGAACTTTCTAAAAAAGTAAACAGCTTTTTTTTCTTTAAAAACCTCAGTCCAACCTTTAATTGCTACAAACTCTCCTATTAAGTCTAATCCAACCGATACTTTTTTTGGGAAAGTTTTTACAGCTTCTTTTACCAAATCGTTGTTAATTATTGCTGAAGTTCCTATTATTACCCTATTAATCCCTAAATTAATCCATTTTTCTATATCTCTAATTTTTCTTATTCCCCCGCCTAATTGTACTTTACAATCTGTATTTTCTATAACTCTCTTAATAGAGTTTTCATTTTTATTTTCTCCTGATAAAGCGCCATCTAAGTCTACAACATGAATCCAAGAAGCTCCGTGTTTTTGAAAGCTTTGGACTTGCTCTTCAAGGTTATTTTTATATATTTTTTTTTTACTAAAATCTCCTTTAGTAAGCCTAACAATTTTACCTTTAGATATATCTATGGCTGGATAAACTATCATGTTCTTATTAGTTCTTTATAATAATAATTTCCTGATACCATATTACCATTTGATAATTTATGATAAACAGGCAATTTTCCCCAAAGCTTAAAACCCAATTGTTCATATAAATTTATTGCTCTTTTTTGAGTTTCTCTTACATCCAATATCACATGGGTGTAATTTCTATTCATACATTCTTGTTGTGCTGCTTCTAATAAAAGCTTAGCCAGCCCATGGCCTCTAGCCCATGTAGCAACAAAATGAGTGTCAATAAAAACTCTAAAAATAGCAGCTTCATTTGTAGAAGAGAAAGTAACAACTTGAACTGAACCTGAAATTACTCCTTTGTATTTGCCTACAAATAGAAGCCTATTGGGCACTAAAACTACTCCCCTCCAATACTCAATAACTTTATTTTTTGCAGGTTTTTTTACCCAACCAAAACCTATACCTTCTTGAATAGCGTTCATAGTAGCCGAGGTTAGCTCTTCTAGTTCCCCTTTTTCAAAATGTTTAATTTTCTTAACTTCAATCATTTTGGTTTCCAATCAAGGAATTCTTCCAAAAACTTTTTACCTTTATCTTGACTCTTTTCTGGATGAAATTGTACTCCTAATAGATTGTTTTTAATTACAGCTGAAACTATTTTTTCCCCATAATTAGTTGCTGCTAAAACTTCATTTTTATTTTTACATTTCATATGATAACTATGAACAAAATAAAAGTCGCTATTATTCAAAGATGGAAAATACTTTTCGTTACTTTTATTCTCTAAGCAAACATTATTCCATCCCATATGAGGAACTCTAATTCCTTTAGAGTTATTTTCTATAATAATAACTTCAGAATCTATAAGCCCTAGTCCTTTATTTTTTTTTCTTTCATAGCTGACGTTTGCCATGAGTTGCATTCCTATACATATTCCTAAGAAGGGTTTTCCCTTTTCTTTTATAAAATAATTTATAGCATCTATCATTCCGTTAATTTTAAGAAGCTGTGTTTTACAATTAAAAAAATCTCCTACTCCAGGCAAAATTACTTTATCAGCTTTAACAACTTCTTCAGGTACTTTAGTGATCTTAACTTTAAAGGTATGCTTTTTATTCTTTACCGCACTTTCTAAAGAATTTTGTAAAGATGCTAGATTACCTGAACTATAATCAATTATAGCTATATTCATTTTTTACCATCATTTAATATTTTTCCTTTTGTTGAAGGTATAGTATTAGATGAAGTAATAAAAAGTGCTTTTCTCAATGCTATCGCTAATCCTTTAAAACAAGATTCTATAATATGATGGTTATTTACGCCGTAAATATTTTCTACATGAATATTAGCTCCTACTGCTTGAGTAAATGCTTGGAACCACTCCTTAAATAACTCTGTGTCCATTTCACCTAATTTGCTTTGTGTAAAAAAAACTTTCCATATTAAGTATGGTCTACCAGAAAAATCTATTACGACTCTAGTTAAAGTTTCATCCATTGGAACATATGCATGGGAAAACCTAGCTATACCTCTTCTATCACCTATCGCTTCATCAATTGCTTTGCCAATAGCATATCCTGAATCTTCTGTTGTGTGATGAAAATCTATATGCAAGTCTCCTTTAGCCTCTAAATCAATATCTATAAAGCTATGCTTAGATAATTGTTCCAACATGTGATCTAAGAAACCTATTCCTGAATTAATTTTATATTTATTTTTTCCATCAATTTCAACATTTACTTTAATATCTGTTTCTTTGGTAACTCTTTCTAAACTTGCCTTTCTAACCATAAAACACCTTATCTTTCTTTCTTAATAAAACATATCTTGCTCCATCATCACCATCTTTTTTTGTAGCATAACAATGAAACAATATGTAATTGCGCAATTCGCATTCTTTTAACCATAAAGGAAGATTTTGTCTTATAAGCCCTTTAGATCCATTTAAGGTTTTTTTCTTACCTGTTATTACTAAGATACATCTAATATTTTTATCTATACAATCCTTTATAAACAATGAAAGAGATTTTTTTGCTTCCCTTAAAGTTTTGCCATGAAGGTCTAATTTAATTTCTGGTCTTATAATTCCTCTTTCCAGTTTTACCTTCATTCTTTTATTAATTTGAATGTTTTGTTTAACGTAATCGTTTTTTTTCTCTAATATATTTGTATTATCTATAATAGTTTTTGAAGTTTGAGAGGCAGGATTCTGTCGTCTATATTTTTCAACTTTAGTTGTATATTTACCTATTACCTTATCATTTTTAGTTACCAGTTTCCATAACTCAAGCTCTTCTTTATTAATTTTTCTATTTTTTGATTGCATTAATATAAATTTCCATTATCCAAATTGTTAACATCTGTTTCGCCAGCCAACAAAAGAGTTGTGTTAAGTTCTTTAACTAAAATTTCTATAACCTTTTCTACGCCTGTCTGGCCTAGTGAACCTAACCCATATAAATAAGGCCTTCCCATAAACACACCCTTTGCTCCAACGGCCAGCGCCTTTACTATGTCTTTTCCTGACCTTATACCTCCATCAAAAAAGACTTCTAAATTGACTTCTACGTTATTAATTATATTTTTTAATGCCATAATTGACGATATAGTCCCGTCCAATTGTCTCCCACCGTGATTAGAAATCACTATACCTTGTATATCAAGATCATGAGCAATTTTAATATCATCCTCATCTAGTATACCCTTTAAAACAATAGGCCCCTTCCAAAGTTTTCTTATCCATTTTACATAATCCCATGAAAGACCTGGATCAAATTGATTATCTGCCCATTTTACTATAGATGACAAGTCATCAACTCCTTTCACATGTCCTAGTATATTGCCAAAACTTCTGTTTTTAGTCCTCAACATTTTTAGGCACCACGAAGGTTTTTTTGCAATTTGCAATATGCTACTTAAAGATAGCTTCGGGGGAGCTGAAAGTCCATTTCTTATGTCATTATGTCTTTGAGCTAAAATAGGCAAGTCCATAGTTAAGACAAGAGCATTGCACTTAGCATCCTGCGCTCTTTTAACTATATTTTCCACAAACGTTTTGTCTCTCATTACATATAGTTGAAACCAAAAAGGTTCATTAGTATTCTCAGCTACCTGCTCTATTGAGCAAATACTCATAGTTGATAAAATATATGGAATTTTATTTTTTTTACAAGCTTTTGCAACAATTATTTCACCATCTGGATATAACATGCCTCCCATACCACAAGGCGCAAAACCAAAAGGAAATTTGTACTCTACCCCTAAAAATTTTTTGCTTAAATTTGAAGCACTAATGTCTCTTCCAACTCTTTGCCTAAGTTTTATATTTTCAAAGTCTGTTTCATTTGAAATGTATGTACTCCCAGAGTATGACCCTGAGTCAACATAATCATAAAACATTTTTGGTAATCTTTTCTTTGCTAATAATTTAAGATCATTGATTTCTAAAATTTTTTTCATTATGTTATATTTACACTCCTTGCTAAGATAGTCAAACTTTGAACTTTACCTCGTTATTGGTTTTAATTTATTTATGATAATTTTATTATTTAAACCTGCAGCCATCTTTTCAGCCTCTTTTCCAAAACCAGTAAACAAATCTATTCTGTTTGGCCCTTTTATTGCTGCCCCGGTATCATGTGCTATAGCTATAAAAATATTTTTATTTTCTATGTCATTAACTAAAAAAATATCTCCTGGGCTATGGTATATGGGATCAACTGCTATACTTATCAAAGGGTATAAATCAACACCGGTACTTCCCTGAATTTCCCCTTCGTATTCCTCGAAAAATATATATCTTTCATTTTTTTCCATTATTTCTTTGGCTTCTACTTTGTTTTGATATAGCCAATTTTTGATAGAAAACATTGACATATTTTCTTTTTTTATCTTTTTTCTCTCAAGTAGTATTTTTCCTATAGAGGTATACTTTTTATTATTGCTGCCTAAAAACCTAACTTTTTTAATTTTTCCATCAGGAAAACGTACCCGTCCAGAGCCTTGTATATGAAAGAAAAAAGCCTCTATATTATTTTCTACCCAAGCTAGTTCTAAACCTTTATTTTTTAATAAGCCTTTATTGATTTCATTTCTAGAACTTTTAAATATAGATTTTCCATATTTTGCTATATTCATAGTATAGAGTGGATAAGTGTTTTTCATTTCATATTCGTAAGCATTAATTTCAGGCTCGTAATAACCTGTCATAACACCATAATTATCTATCTTTGTTTCTATATTATAAGAAAAATTTTTCTTAAAAAAATTTTTAGCTTCTTTGATTGTGGGGGAGGACTTCTTTAGAGCTAAAAAACAATTGTTTTTATGAATATCATTAAGCTTTTTTTTTATTATCAAAACTTTACAAGTCTTTGCGTAAGCTTTATATGTTTCAATAATAAATTTACCTTCTGGAATGCTTACAGTCTTTAATGCAAAGTCTCTTTTCTTCTTGTATTCATTAGACAGTTGACAACTGGAAAAAAAAAAAATATTAAAAAAAATATTTTCAATCTGTTCCTACTTCTACTAATTTCCAGATCATACTTGCAGCCTTCATATCCTTTTCAAAAGTCCAGATATCTTTTACATTGTCTAAATTATTCGTTTTATTATCTAACTTCTCTTTTTGACTAGATAAAAACTCTACTTTTATGTTGGCGTAATTTTTCACTACTTCAATCTTTAGTATAGACGCCTTTACAGAAGTTATATTGAATGACCTCTTTTTTTCATCTTTAACATCTATTGCTTTCTGAAAATTATCATAAACCTCATCAGAAACTAAATGCTTAACTTCTTCTACTTCTTTGTTATTGAACGCTTCAACAATAATTTTAAATGCCTCTTTAGCCCCTTGTATAAAACTATGGAAACTAAAATTTTTGTCTAAGTTTAAAATCTGATCCTGTGAGTGCTCAATAACTTGATCGGAAAAAATACTATCTTTAACTTTGTTTTCTGAAATCTTAGACTTGAAAACTTTTTTCTCAGATACTGTACGTTTTCCCAATATTCTAAAAAGATTTGTAGCTAGTACTGCTGCAATGACTGCAAATAATATTATATCAATATACAGAATTATCTCCTTTATTTATATATATACATATACCTGATTTTTAAGTATTACAATACCTGTTTAAATATTATTTATAAAATTGAGTAATTTTTGGTGCTCTTCTCTTTCCTGCTCTGTTACTTCATATATGTTTTTTGAATAGTCATATTTTTTACTGCTCATGCTTTCTTTGATTTTGTTATTATCTTTAACTAAATTTATATTCTGCTGCCTTCCTCCGTGCATTTCTAAATAAACTTCTGCTAATATTTTTGCATCTAATAATGCTCCATGGTTTTCTCTGTCTATTTTAATTTTATACCTCTTACTTAAGGCATCTAAACTTACAGATTGTCCAGGAAACATTTTTCTTGCAGTACTCAAAGTGTCTGTAACTTTATTTTTTTTATTATCTATTACCTCATTTTTTGTTGTTTCCAATTCATAATTTATAAAAGGAAGATCAAACCTAGAATTATGTATTATCAATCTAGAGTCCCTTATAAAGTTTAGAAAGTCTTGAGCTATCTCTGAAAAAACTGGCTTACTAAATAAAAACTCTTCAGATAAACCGTGTATTTTATAAGCTTCCTCTGGCATTGATCTTTCTGGGTTAATATATCTTTGCCATGTTTTACCTGATGGAAAATTATTCAATAGTTCTACACAACCTATTTCAACTATCTTGTGTCCTTCTAGAAAGCTCAACCCTGTTGTTTCTATATCTAATGTAATGCTTCTCAAATCAAAACTCCTTAAGTATGTCAAGTATTCTTCTGTTTTCTTTTTGTTTTACTATCTTGATTAATTTAATAATTTTTTGATAGAGATATCTTTTTCCCCTATCATTTTGAATTATTATATCAGCTAATGCTTTTTTTTTGTAATCAGGAATTTGTTCTTTTAGTGTTTTATTTAGTCTTTCTTTATCCCAACCTGCTCTACTTAATACTCTTCTTCTTTGAATATCCTCATTACAAGACAGCACTAAAATTATATCATATTTATTTAAATTATCTTTTTCAAATAATAAGGGTACATCAAAAACTAATAATTTTTTCTTTTCCCTTATTTTTTTTCTTAACCAAAATGATTGTTTTAATTGAAGTTTTTTGTGTAATAAACCTTCCAAAAGCTTTAATTTTCTGTTGTCACCAAAAACGATTTTTGCTAAAATATTTTTATCAACCTTATTTTTAAATACAGCACTAGGAAAATTTTTTTTAATTTCTATTATCGTTTCTCTTTT
>MDTB01050182.1_pt1 | contig 10627 bp, 11 predicted proteins | sample 811161 | NCBI WGS metagenome assembly MDTB01 (sample SAMN05326650, study PRJNA326480) | marine metagenome | isolation source: seawater | place: Mediterranean Sea | collected 2009
AATCCCGAAATATCAACAGTTTCACTACTAGATAAATAACTACCTGAATATCTATGTGTCGATAAAACGGCAGCTTGTCCTATTCCAAAAGGAAATTCAAGTTCAATATAATTACCAAAGGGGAGTCCTGTACCGCCTTTAATAGCAACTGCATTAAGTTGTGGCGATGTAATGGCTATTAAAATTAGACTTAGTGATAAAATTAATGATGTTTTTTTTATATTCATGACTTCCCCAGTTTTGATGTACTTTATTATGTGACCTTTTTTTGGTGGAGGTGACTGGGATTGAACCAGCGACCTTCTGCGTGCAAGGCAGATGCTCTCCCAACTGAGCTACACCCCCAAAAGACAGTTTATTATAGGAAAGTATCCGTTTTTTATCAAGTCTCTTTCAGATTCGGTATTCTTTAGACGTTGTATAGACAATATGGTACACTTATATAAAGTGATTTATGAGGTAAATTGTATGAATGACGAACCGTCTTTTCTGAAGAAAAATTTAGTTTATATTATTTTTGTGATGGTACTCTTGTTGTTTTATGTTAATAAATCATGTGATAATCGAATTCAAATTTTAGAAAATGCCTTGTTTTCTTCTTGGTCTAAAGTGGACGCACAATTGCAGCGTCGATATACCTCTTACTTAACCATTAGTTCTAAATCTACGATTCGAGACGACTCTGAGAAAGCGGTATTAAGATTGTCAACACAGTTGAATCCTAAAAATCATATTGCGGATAATGTACGGTTAGTGGAAAAACTGGAGACAATTTTAGCGAAACAGTTAACTGCGGATGATCCAAGAAAAGGGACTTATGCGCCCTTATCCAAGTCTTTGGTCTTGGTATTAAAAGAAGTCGCTGAATTTAATCATCACGTTGACCGCTTGAATGATGTTCGCTCCAGACCCTTGTTCCGATTCTTTTCTAATACGTCTCAAGCACAATATCCTAAATTAACTGTATTTGAGTCTCATGATATTGCGACCTTAAATGGCTTTTCTCATGTTTCGGAGGTTGTTTCTGATGACTAGAGTGGGTGTGATTGGTTTTGGGAAAATGGCACAGGCAATTTTTCTGCCTTTTTTAGAGACCACTTCAGAGAATCTTCCCTTATTGGTGGTGGACTTGAATGAGGAAGTACGTTCTGCTTTTTCTCAAGATAAAGGACTTCAGTTTATGTCTTTGGAAGATTGTGTTTCGCAATCCGATATTCTGTTTATAGCGATTAAACCGCAGCAATCAAGCTCCCTTTTACAGACGCTTTCGCCTATGGATTTTTCTGGAAAGACTTTGGTGAGTATTATGGCAGGAGTTACGAGCGATCAGATTACCCATTTTTTTGAAGGGGGCGCTTCTGTCATTCGCTTGATGCCAAATACGCCGATTTTGGTTAAAGAAGGGCTTACCGCTATTTATTCAGGCGCTTGTAGGCACCCTAATCATTTAGAGTTTGTGAAAGATGTTTTTAAGGATCAATTTATAGAGTTAGAAGAGGAATCTTTGATGCATACTGTGACGGCCTTAAGTGGGAGTGGGCCTGCTTTTTTTTACAAAATTGCCCAAACGATGGTGAAAGACGGCGTTTCTCAAGGGCTTTCTCAAGATTTAGCGGAACAATTGGTGTATCAAACCATGCGTGGGGCGTCTAAAATGCTACTAAAAACTGGCAAAGATTCTCAAACCTTGATTGATGATGTAACCTCTCCTAATGGGACGACAGCGGCTGGTTTGGCGGCCTTTGATGAACAGTCCCTTCACCTGGGCTTAACGGCCATGGTTCAGGCTGCAGTAAAACGCTCAAAAGAATTGAGTCAACTAAATGAGGAGTAAGTGATGTCCTATTCGATATATTCGTTAATTGATATGATTTTTCAAGGTCTAAATATGATTATTTTTATCCGGATTATTTTATCTTGGATCCCTCATAATATGTATAATCCTATCATTACTATTATTTATCAGATTAGTGAGCCAATTTTAAGGCCGTTTAGAGACTTGCTTCCTAGTCATCGTATTGGTATTGATTTATCGCCTATTTTTGCCTTTATTGCCCTCAGTTTGCTTAGACGGGTTATTTTTCAACTATTGTAATTGCACCTGCCTTTTTAAAAACGGATAGAATATGAGTTTATTTCAGTCAAGTTTAGACGTTTCACAAGAAGCAAAGCCTTTGCCTGCCCGCTTAAGACCCCAATGCTTAGATGAGATTGTCGGTCAAGCCTCTGTGATTGGGACAGACACTCCTTTACGTAAAATGATAGATCAAGATCAGTTGCGATCCGTCCTTTTTTGGGGACCGCCAGGTTGTGGGAAAACGGCCCTTGCCAGAGTGATTTCCATGATTACCAATGCAGAGTTTGTGCTCCTAAATGCGGTGATGTCTAATGTGTCTGAACTTCGAAAAGTCATCAGTGACGCCAAAGAGTACTTGAAAATGGGGCGTAAAACCATCGTATTTATAGACGAGATTCATCGCTTTAATAAAGCGCAGCAAGATGCCTTGTTACCAGATGTTGAGGAAGGCACGATCGTGCTTATTGGGGCGACGACTGAAAACCCTCATTTTTCCCTAAATCCTAGTCTGTTGTCTCGCTCTCAATTATTTACCCTTAACGCCTTGTCGGCGCCTGATTTTGAACAGCTGTTTCAGAAAGTCATTGCCTATGAGGACTTTTCGTTTTTGTCAGCTTTATCAGCAGATTGCAAGTCATACTTAATGCGTTTGGCCAGCGGCGATGGTCGAAAATTCTTGTCTATTTTGGAATGGATGGGGGTGTATTGTCGGGAATCAGAGGGTTCAGCGAGTGTTGATGTGGAAACCCTAATCGTGGCGGATATTCAAAAGCAACTACAAGTAAGCGGGGTCGCTCATGATGTGAATTCGCATTATGATTTAAGTTCAGCATTGATCAAAAGTGTTCGTGCTTCTGATACCGATGCCTCTTTGTATTGGTTGGCGCGATTAATCAAAGGTGGAGAAGATCCTCGCTTTATTGCGAGGCGCTTGATGATACTTGCATCTGAGGATATCGGAAATGCGGATCCCCAAGCCTTGATTTTAGCTTCTTCTGCTTTGTCTGTGGTCAGTCATATTGGCTTGCCCGAAGCCCAGATTACTTTAAGTCAGCTTACCCTTTACTTGGTAACGGCACCTAAGAGCAATGCCTCTTACACTGCTATTTTAGATGCGATGAAAGTGGTGACAACAGAGCCTTTGATCGAAGTTCCCGATACACTCAAGGATACCCATTATTCAGGAGCCAAAAAACTGGGTTATGGTGATGATTATACTTATGCACATCTCGAAAATGATGGTATCTCAACGCAATCATATCTTGACAAAAACTACGATTTTTATAACCCTAAGTCTATAGGGTTTGAAAAAACCATTCAAAAGAGATTGGATTATATTAAGGGTAAGAAAAAAAAGACGGAGTTTGATGCGTAGAAATGTGTATTTTAGCGATAGAAAGTTCTTGTGATGAGACGGCGGTTGCATTAGTAGAAAGTCCGCTTTCAAAGGAAGGTGAGTTACTTTCAAACTTGCCCTCCATACCTAATTGTTTGGCGCATACACTGAGTTCCCAAATTAATTGGCATAAACAATATGGCGGGGTGGTCCCTGAGCAAGCCTCTCGTATGCACACAGAGACGATTCATCACTTAATAGATCAGGTCTTATCCAAAGCGCAGCTGTCATTTTCGGATTTGACTGCGGTTGCGGTGACTTATGGACCCGGTTTAGAAGGGGCTTTGTTGGTGGGAACGACGGTTGCGATGACTTTATCGCGCTGCTTGGATATTCCTTATATTCCTGTCAACCACCTTCACGGACATATTTATGCCTGTATGATAGGAGAAGACTCCCCTAAGTTTCCCTTTATGGTGCTTTTGGTTTCAGGTGGACATACGCAACTTGTTTTGGCTAAAGATCATTTTAACTTTCAGATTGTGGGACAAACACGAGATGATGCCTGCGGAGAAGCCTTTGATAAAGTGGCCCGCGTCTGTGGATTGCCCTATCCAGGGGGCCCTGAAATTGAGAAACAGGCTAGAGAGGGCGATCCCCATGCGTTTGTCTTCCCGCAACCTATGCGAGGGAAGGGACTGGATTTTAGCTTTTCAGGATTGAAAACCGCGGTGGCACAACAAGTGGCGAGCTTACCCAAAGATGGGGATCTGCCGGTCTCAGATATCGCGGCCAGTTTTCAATTAGCGGTGGGGAAAACCTTGGCAGAGAAAAGCATTTTGGCTTGTCAGGAAACCGAGACGCAACAATTGGTTTTGTCGGGTGGTGTTGCGGCGAATTCTTATTTGCGTGAGTATTTAAGTACGGCGCTTTCAGAGGCAGGAATAAGCCTGGTCTTGGCCCCCAAAGCGTTTTGTACAGATAATGCGGTGATGATAGGCTTAGCGGCGTATTATCAATTGCAACAGTTTCCTATTCCTACGGTATCTCGACCTATGGTTCGCCCAAATCTTTCGGTAGAGGATCTTCTATGAGCTTAGGGTTTTCTTTGTCGCAATCCCAGCAACAAAAGCAAGTCCAAAAGCTGTCTCAACGTCTGATCCAACGTTTTCAGGACTTTCAATTATCGGTTTCTGACCTTGAAGAAAAGGCGGTGCAAATGGCCTCTGAAAGTCCTTTTTTAAAGCTTTCTATGAGCAGCGGTACTTTGCCAAAGTCTATGCCAAGAAGTTTAGATGCATCTGAGCCAATGGATCAATTTGATTTTATTTCAGCCTCAGAATCTTTACAAAGTTTATTGCTTAAACAGTTGGATTTGGAATCGGTGAGTCCTAAGGATAAAGAGATTGTTACGGAGCTTATTGATCATTTGGATTCTAAGGGATATTTACTCACATACTCTGAGATCAGAGACCGTTTAACAAAAGTTCATCTCTGTGATTCTCGAAAAATTGATGCCTGTCTAAAAATCTTACAAAGTTTTGAACCAGATGGGGTGGGGGCGCGATCTTTAAAGGAATGCTTGTTTTTACAAGTTCAAGCCCATGAGTTTGATGAACCCTCTCTTCAATCCCAATTGTCGGTGTTGATTCAAAACCATTTGGATGCTTTAGGAGAGGGAAAGACAGAGGCTATTTTAAGTGCGATGGATATAGATTTGGAAGAACTAGAGGACTTACTTTCTTTTATTAAATCAAACCTTACTCATAATCCTGCTCAGGGATATGCTTCAGATACGCATTATGTACAAACGATTCGTCCCTCTTTTAGAGTCGAAAAAATGGGAGATGATTGGGAAGTGATCAATTTAGAAGAGAGTGAGGAGATGCAGGTTTCTTTTGATGAGGCCTTGTTCCAAAAACAAGTTGATGCAGCGAAATCCAAAGAAGAAAAACAGTATTTAACCCAGCAATTTGAAAAGGTGAAGCAATTTGTACAAACGGTTCAAGATAGGCGAGAAAGGTTGGGGGAATTGGTTCAGTTTATGATATCGCATCAAAAGGCCTATTTGTCTCATGGGGACGCCTTTATTCAGCCCTTGCTTCAAAAAGAATTAGCTCAGCAATTTTCTTTTTCACCGTCTATGATTTCTCGCTTATTATCTTCTAAGTACCTTGACACCCCGCATGGGATTATTCCCTTAAAAACCCTATCTCCCAGGCGATATTTTGGCCATTCTCGGTATAAGTTTGAACAATTGATAGCCACTATTTGTGAGCGCTATCCTGATAAATCAGATTTGGATATTTCACGGTATTTATTAGTGGAGTGTGGGATCAAAATTGCCAGACGCACTGTTGCGAAGTATCGTTTGGCTTTGGGTTATCCCTCTAAAGGTAAAAAAGTTTCTAAGTAAAGAAGGTCTTGTGCATAGGTGACTTTGTGGTTTTGGGGACAGCCTTCAATAATGTGAACGGGGTTGCCTAGAGCTTCAATCAGCATGGCTTCATCGGTGATTTCAGTGTCTGTTAGGTGGTCATAGGCTTCTAATAAGGACTGTCGTAGAAATCGTTGGGGGGTTTGAATGGCCACCAAATCTTTACGGATCAGTGTTTTGTTCACTTTTCCATTTTTCACTTCTTTGATGGTATCTGTAACCGGGATTCCTGGACACAGGGCGTCATAAGAAAAGGGGGCCTCTATGCATCGTTGTATTAGTGACTTGGAGGGGATGGGTCTTGCGCCATCATGAATAAAGACCCACTCACTTTGGCAGTGTCTCACCGCTTTTTCAACAGAGTCTTTTCGAGTAGCGCCACCTAAAATAATCTTAATGTCGCAAGCTGTGTCTAGGGAAAGTCTTTGAATAAGATCGCGAATCTCCTTTTGGGTTTCCTGAGACGTGGTGAGTATGATTTCATCCCAGTCAAAACAGCAGGTGTTTTGGAGTGTATGTGCTAATACGGGGACGTCACCCATGGGTTGTAATAACTTGGGTTCTGAGGATCCAAAGCGTTTGCTGGATCCTGCTGCAGTGACTATTAATGCTTTTCGGTTTTTTTTCATAGGCTATAGTATAGAATGCATCTCTCAAAAAACCAATCCTTTGATTCAATAGTTTCTTTGACGTATTACTCTCTTTTCTAATCTCTTTTAATTTGCTACAGTGATACCATTATGCCATTTATAGAAATTAAAGTTGCTGGGAAACTCAGCAAAGATCAAAAAGAAGCGATTACTCACGAAGTGACACAAACCATGAAAACCGTTGCGGGGAAACCGGAATCGGCGACCTATATTGTCATCACAGAAGTGGATCGTGAGAACTGGGCAAAATCCGGAAAACTCTTAAGCGATAGCTAAGTGTTTACGCGCCTGTGGCTTTTTGATAGTCCGAAATAAAAGAGAGGATTTGGCGGTTGTCCCACTCTGCTATGGTTTTTTGGATGCCGTCTTCTACAGTAGGGGTTTCTCCCATGACATATCTTGCTGCACCAACATTCAGTGTAATGAGGTCTTTAATTGGATCTTCAGGTTTTGTGTTTTGGAGAAAACTGATGAAGTAATCACTGCTTTCGGCGCTGTTTTCAAAAGAGGGAAGGTCTGTGTCTTTATGAAAAAGACCGACAGACTTGGGATTTAGGCTGCTTTCAGAAACCCCTGACTGAGTTACTTCAAGTACTGTGTTTGTTCCTGTTACCGATAGCTCATCTAATCCGTCATGACCCATAACAATGAGGGTTTTTTGGGTGGAAAGTTGAGTCAATGCCTCAGCGAGTGTATGCGCTAAGACTTTATTGCTTACTCCCAAAAGGTGGTAGGGGGGCTGTGCTGGATTCAAAAGGGGGCCGAGTAAATTAAAAATACTTTTGTGACCTAAGGATTGTCGAATAGGCGCGAGTTCACCGACTTTGGGGTGATAAGTCCGTGCAAAAAGAAAAGAGAGGTGAAAGCGCTTAAAAAGTGACTGCTGTTTCTCTTCAGATAATACGTAACCGACATTTAAGGCGTCTAAAAAATCAAAGCTTCCGTTTGCCTTTGCCGATCCTTTATTTCCGTGTTTGATCACGGGACGCCCCATGCTGCTTAACACAAAGGCAGCGGCGGTGGAGGTGTTAAATCGATTTTTTCCACTGCCACCCGTTCCACAAAGGTCGATACCCTCTCCGAGTTTGATAGGGGTCATTTTGGATTGTAAGCACTGGGCAAACCCAATCAGCTCAGACGCGCTTTCTCCTTTATGGTGCAGTGCACTGAGACAGTCTTTTTTGAGTGTATCTTCATTGCTGGAATCGACTAAAAATTCGCAACAAGCCCTAGCATCTTCAGTGTTTAAGCTGATCTTATTTTTTAAATCTTGAATAAGGGCGTTGAAGGTACTCATTTGGGTAATAACGCTGGATCTAACCGAGACAGTTTCTTTTTCTTAATAAAAATTTCGTCACAACATTTAATGAAATGGGTAAAATATTTAATTTGTTTGGCCACTAAGTGATTCAGTTCCACTTCCGTAATTGTCCCTTCATCTAATTCTTGCTCAAAGAAATGCTCATAAAACAGTTTGTTCAGTTTCGAGTAAATCACAATAGAGGAGTGTGTGTCAACGCCAACGGTTTTGACGCGATCCACTTGTACATAGTCTTCGAATAATTTTGATAATTCGGTTAAGGCCTTGGCTTGATTGGAGACGGAGACACTAAACTCAGAAAATAGCTCTAAATAGTCAATGATTTTGATATCTGTATCATCTGAGTTACTTAGGTACTCGATCTCACAGAAAATAGGGAACTTCTCCAAGGTTTTGAGTCGGTTTTGTAAGCGTTTAAAGCCATGGGGTTGATCGTTTAAAACAATGATTTCAGGGGTGAGCAGGGGATGTTTGCATCCATAACGCTCTAAAACACGATCTGAAACGGTATTTTTATATTTTTCAAATGAAATAATATAAAAGTTTTTACGTATTAAACTGACAACCAGATCAATAATCATTAGCTGATGCTGTTTTCCAATAAGTCGTTAGATCGTTTCACAAAGGCTTGCATTTCTTCTGCTGAGAGTGGTTCATGTGATAATTTAGCCAAATCATAAACATGTTGGCATAAACTATTCTTCAACTCAGATGTTTTTTTAGATTCTTCAAGGGCTATGATCTTTTGAATCACTTTGTTGTTTTTATTCAAAATCAATTTATGCTGATTCATAAAGTCATTGCCTCCTTCTCCAGAGACCTGTCCCATCATGTGCTGCATAGATTTAAAACGTTTGGTGTGTTCTTCTTGGCTAATCATGGCTGAAATGGATGTCGATTTTAGTCCTTTTACGACCACGTCTAAGCTTTCTTTTCCTAAAGAGCTTTGGAAAATTGATTGTAATGTTTCCCCTAAAGATTTATCTTTTTCTTCGTCTTCTTTATTGGATTTTGAGTCTTCACTGAGATATTTTTCAGCGACGGCATCCACCGATTGAAAGCTGTGATTCTCTAGTTTTCCTTCTAAAAATTGAATGAAATGACTGTCCATGATGGTGTCTAAATAAATCACTTCTTTTTTATCTTCTTTCAACATTTCTATGTAATGGGCTTGGCCTTCTTTGTTATTACTGTAAATGATGATGGACTTTTTACCCTCTTCATCTTTTAACTCATTTCGACTGCAATACTCGTCTATGGTTGAGAGACCTTGATCGGAAGAGGTGTTAAATAAGGTGATATCTTTTGTTTTGTCATAAAAATCGTTGTGGGTCATCATTCCAAATTTGATAAAAGGGTGGATGTCTTTCCAATAGTTTGAGAATTGTTCAAATTCCTTTTTGTGAAGTGAAACCAGCTTGTCAGATACCTTTTTGACGATGTGCTTAGAAATTTTTTGAACGTAAGGATCGTTTTGAAGCGCACTTCTAGAGACATTTAAGGGAAAGTCAGGGCAATCCACCACACCTTGTAAAAGGGTTAAAAATTCAGGAAGAATGTCTTTAGAGTTGTCCGTTACAAAGACTTGTTGACAATAAAGTTGTAGCTTGCCTTTACTACTGTCCATTTCATGCATGACTTTTGGAAAGTATAAAATCCCTTGTAAACGGAAGGGGTAATCTACGTTAAGGTGGATATGAAATAAAGGGGGCGCCTGGAAGGGGAAGAGTTTTTGATAAAAGGCATCGTAGTCTTCTTTTTTTAAGTCTTTAGGAGCCTGTGTCCAAATGGGGTTGTGGTCATTTGCCTCTTTTCCTCCTAAGGTGATCTTTATAGGTAGGAAATTAGCATACTTTTTAATTAGTGTATCTAGTCTGATTTCCGCTAAATAGTCTTTGCTATCATCTGCAATATGAAGAATAATATCGGTTCCAACCTCTTTTCTCTCTCCTTTTTCTAAAGAGAATTTAGTGTCACCATCGCAGCTCCAATGTACAGCTTTTGCGTCTTTTTTATAAGAAAGGGACTTTATTTCCACTTTTTTTGCTACCATAAAGGCAGAGTAAAAGCCGAGTCCAAAATGACCAATGATATCTGTTTTTTCTTTTTTATCTTCTTCATCACTGAATTGTTTTAGAAAATCTGTTGCTCCTGAAAAGGCAATTTGATTGATATAGGTTTTAATATCTTCTTCATCCATTCCCAAGCCGTTATCTGAAAGGGTAATAGTTTTTGCTTTTTCATCTAAACTGACTTCAATTAAGCCCTCTGTCTCCTCTAATTTTTCTTTAAGGGCAATTTTTTTTCTTTTTTTAATGGCATCAAAGGCATTGGAGAGTAACTCTCTCATGAAAATATCGTGATCTGAATAGAGCCATTTCTTAATAATGGGAAAAATATTTTCGGTATGTATACTTAAGTCACCTGTTTGTTTTGTCATTTTGTGTCTCCTTTATTTTTTTAACGTTAAAATAATACTTGCGGCTTCTACCACACTCTTGTTTGTGTAGGTGTCTAAGGGCCCCTTTTGGGTATAGATTTGAAAATCTCGAGTCGAAGATCCAATATTATTTGGGGTATTGGCAATTAGAAAATCCACCTGCTTTTCAGTGGCTTTTTTCAGTGCGGCTTGATCTAATTTGTTTTCATGTTCAAGGCAAAAGCCAACGACGGTTTGTGTTGTTTTTTTAGTGGCGGCTACGGTTTTTAAGATATCATTAGTCTGTGTTAAAGTCAGAGAGTCCGTTCCTTGACGAGACAGCTTTTCTTCTGTACTCGTGGCACATTTAAAGTCAGAAACAGCTGC
>MDTB01157163.1_pt1 | contig 10627 bp, 1 predicted proteins | sample 811161 | NCBI WGS metagenome assembly MDTB01 (sample SAMN05326650, study PRJNA326480) | marine metagenome | isolation source: seawater | place: Mediterranean Sea | collected 2009
ACTCTTTTCCTGTAGTATCTGATGTTGCTAATGCAAATCGTTTGAATATTGGTGGTGGTTTAGGTTTAGGTAAAACTTTTGGCTCATCGCATGATCAAATTGAAGGAGATAGAGTAAATAAAATACGTTTGGTCGAAAGACTTGGGAGAGGGAAATGTTCCCAGGTGAATGATTACTGGATGGATGATGAGCAACTAAGAATATTATCTGACGAAGAATTGTCTTCTCTATTAGATCATCAATCTACTGCTGTAATGCATGATTTATTAGATGCAAATGTGATAAGTAATGAATTGGTTGATGAATTCAATAATCTTGATATTCATGGACATAATTTATTACATTATTGTTGTTTGTTTCATCAAGTAGGTCTTATTCCTTTGTTATTATCAAGAGGTGTGGATACAAATCGTCCAACTAAAGACGGGTTTACACCATTACATATTGCTGCATCTTTATCATCATTTTCTATCGCACAAATATTAATAACACATGGTGCGTCATTATTTGTCAAGGATCTTCAAGGTTTATACCCTGTTCAGGTTGCACATATGAAAGGTCATTCACGTTTAGCCAAGCATTTGTATGAAGCAGGTGTTGCATTGATCTCTTGCCCTGACGATTATAAATCAATCACTTTTGATTCTACTCTACAAGCCACTGGCAGTTCTTCAAATCATGCGAGTATGGACACTTGGGATTTAAATTATTTGGGTCCATTAGTAAATGATATGTTTGAAAACATGTCTTTTACTGATAAATGTGCATTATCTCGAACTTTATCAACTGTAATATCTGAAAGCGATTCAGGTAGTCGAAACAACTCACCTGCTCATAACGATCAAATTGGTAAACCACATCAAGTTTCTTATGAAACTAGTAGTAAAAATGGAGCATCATTTGCATCTACAAGTACTTCTAACATGGGGTGTATTCTTCCTGATGACTTCAGTATTGATTCTATTAGATCTATCGTTTCTGATGAAAGAAATGAATCATTGCAAAAAGCAGTAGCATTATTAAGTGAAGATGAAAAGGAGGCCCTCGAGAAAGAAGCCACTAGTATTCAAACCTCATTTCGATCATGGATATTACGCAAGAATTATAAAACAATGCGCGAAGGAATGGCTAAATTACAAACAGTGTGGAGAGTATCCCAAAAACGTTCAAATCCTAGCGAAAATGATATGCATAATGCTGTCAGAAATTCATTACAATCTGCTGATGGCATGAGTAATTCGTTAGCTACTGGCGATGGTACAAACTTAGTACGTGAACGAGAAGAAGCTGCAATTATTCTACAACGAGCTATTAGGCAAGTAAGAGAGTCAGCAGTTCGGTCTATGAGTTTGTCACGCCAACGCAAGAATGCTTTCACTCCAATCTCCAATACAGACAATGCGTCAAGGTAATTCAAACTAACTATTAGCTTTAAAAAATGAATATAATGATAAAAAATGTATATAATGATTATAATTTAAAATGAACACATGATAATAATAATAATAATAATAATAATAATAATAATAAAGGTAATAAATGGCATGTTTCCTTCGAAAGTAAGCCATTTTATCAATTAATTAGAATAAACTAGAACGTATATAATATAGAATTGGTTAAACAAATCTCTTAATATTTGAACCAAATATGGGGTATTGTATAAAGGTTACTATCTGTAATATTGATCCAACATATAGGTACCTATATCCCGCTCTATTTTTTCTTGTGTGTAATAATTTTTAAAAGGATAATAATAATAGTAATAATATTAACTGTAATAAAAATTATAATCAGAATAGCTGTAATAATGAGAGTGTATGCGAGAGCATAATTTAACAAAAAGCCTGACGTATTAAGTATATTTGCCTACCAATTACTAAATTAAGTACTAATATAGTGTGCATGGACTAATCTTATATGATTCTCTAATCTTTCTGGTTCTAACATTCTGACACTCTTCTTCATTTGATCTTGATATCTTGAGTCTATTCTGTGTCATCGCTCTAACATATTAGGTATTGCATCCCAGACCTGCAATCCATCGGGTACAAACGATGTTCTCTGATTCAATAGCATGTGCTGCAATTCTCCTGATGAGACCCATCTACCCCATTCCACTTCACCATCAGGAAAAGAGATGCTTCTTGCTTTTTTCTCATTGCATACCACTCCATAAACCTTGACAAGACAATGGTTGTGTGAAGTTGAGACTCGAATTTGACCTAACGAACGAATCATAGAAGTAAACGTCAATAATTCTTCCTCATGTTTTATCTTGTCATCCAAATCAGTTACTGGTCTTGTTTCTCTTCCAAAGATTGCATCCAATATAGAAGATCTAAATTTCTGATAAGCAGCAACATCCTTCGTAGATAAAGATTGTAATAGAACATCTTTATTCTTCTTTTTTCCCTTATTTTTACCATCACTATACATGGTAGAAATGAAATTGCTATTATCATTTTCTTGTGTATCTTGAAAATCTAAATTTAATTCTTCTTTTAATTCTCTCAAAAGAGTCTCTTCAGAGGATTCGTCTGCTACACTGACACCTCCTATTAACATATCTAACATTGAAGGAAACAATCTTTTGGAAGATGCTCGTTTATGTATAAATATACATCCATTCCAATCTAGTATCATAGCACCAATTCCACGATGAAGTATATTGTAAGTATGAACCATTGAACGAGGTATAGCACATAGTGCGTTACCATCATAACATACCCAATCTACATATTCCCCTTTCTTAATATCTTCTGATATCGCAGATATTTTTACATCATATACGTCTTTTTTAATCAATAATTCTGATGTTAAGAATAATTCATGTTGAATGGTAGATGATGAAGCTGATGATGTTGATGATGAATAAGATGATGGTATAATTCCTTTATCAGATATTTGATAATTTATTTGTTTGTAATCTACTATGTCTGATACATCATCAGCTACATCTACTCTTTCTTTCAGCTGTTTCAAATGACATTGTAATGAAAAATCTAATAAAGGGTATTTTGTGAATAACAAAGAACTACCTTCACACACCACAACTAAATTCTTTCGTGGTGAATTTTCAATTCTAATTGTGGCATACTTATCTTCTTCTTTTAATTCTAATACAAAATACTCATTTGATGTCACACATACCCTTCCATTATTTATTGAAGATTTCAATTGAAAGGATGCAACAAAAATTATAAAATTAAATATAAAAATGAAAAATCGTTTCATACTAAAGTAATAATTAATGATTTCTCGTTTATAGATTACAATTGATTGAAATAATATCGATAGAGTTAATATTTTATATTTTAGCAAACTCAGAACTTAGCGAATTACCCGCGGCCCCCCGGGCCAGGGTAGGGGGGGTGCGGTGTCCTGGTGTCTGGTTTTTCCTGGTTTTTTCCCCGCGCGCGCGGGCCTAAATTTTAAAAAAGTTTAATTTTTAGATTTTTAAAGATTTTTCGTTCAACACGAAGTGAACGTCAAAGAAATAGAGGGAACCATGAAGAAAATAAATAATATTTATATAATCCAGAATATTAAAAATATTCGTGATTACTTTCAATCTGATAATTCATTAGAAGCTTCTGCTCTTGATGATGCAACTGAAGCAATAGAATTAGTATCATTATCGTCATCATTAGGATTAAATTTGGTCATGTTAAATTTAGTAAAAGAATGCTCTCAAAAAAATATATCTTTAGAAGAAGTTCATTTCTTATTAAATTTAGCAAAACAATGTTATATTAAACAAATTGAAAAATTAAAAAAAACATTGAAACCAGTAACATTGATGAATGATCAAAACAGAGTACAATTGGTCGATTCTTTAATACAACTACAAATTAATTATAGACATGAAATAGATAAGATTGAAAATTTAAGTTCGTTAAAAAATGTAATTCCTTCTATTAGTAAGAGCAATAGAATACACGATAATATCTTAAGTGAATGTGGCACTTTAATTTATTTGGTTTCCAAATCGGGTTCCATTAGTGTTACTTTTTCAGTTTTGCATACGTATTTCATGTACGACACAATTACAGCTAATGTCAGTAAAGTTGGAAACAATAATAATAATAATAATAATAATATTGCTTCACATTTTGGATTGTTATCAATCAAACATTTATATTTAGATAGTACTGTAGTCTTACTTATTCTCACGAAGATGAGAGAGAAATTTAAAGAGCAAAGATTAAAACTATCAAAATTTGATATTGCAAATAGTAGTAGTATTAGTAGCAATATTAATAATAATATTAATAATAGTAGTAGTGCTGAAGAAGTTGAAGATATGGTATTATTGTTGGCAGCTGCATTAGGAGGCACTTTGAGGCAACTATATGAAAAGCAGTTGCCTATTTTCATAAAGTTATATGCAATAGATCAATCGTCTGACAAGAACCCTGATCCAAATGGACTTAGTCATAGTGATAAAGAAAATCAATCTTTTGAATTGAAATCTGTAGCTTTAGATGTCATGAAGGAGATGTTATGGTTTTCTTCTAAAAGCAAGAAGTACTCATGTGGTATATGGCCTGTAGTGGCTTTACTTGTCTGTCTGGTTCCTGAATATTTGATGGAGAAGGACGGAGCCTCTTTAGCCTCTTCAGTTGCTTCAAGTCCCAGGGTAGGTTCAGGATTAGCGTTAAGTATAGATACTGCATCAGATGAATCCGTTTCCAATAGCTTCTCAGAGCTTCTTGAAAAGGAAGAGAAAGGATTATCTCCAGTTACTATTCCTGACTCGCTTTCATCTAAATCTAATAGTAATAGGATGAATGAATGTGATCCTCACCAATTGATACAAAGCTTTCTTCGTGATCTACGAAAAGCGTTATCTCCTTCCACATTCACCAGTCTTTTGGATAAATATGTTACAATCAGCACGGAAGCTGCATTGAGATCTTATCTATCATTCATGGAGGTAAGTACCATCCTGTCTGCTGGTTCTCGTGCTCATCTTACCGATGATGTTGGTAACAACATCAGTCATGATATTAGTGCTCTCATAATTAAGGATGATATGAAAGTATCTGCATTGAAGCTTGTCTTTGAAGAAGTGAAACACAAGATAACCAAGTATCTACTGACAATATCTTATCCTTCATCTGCCTTCCTAAAAGCAAGTAAATACTACATATGGTCCATGCGCGCCAGCATTAATAGCAATCATGGTGGTGATAGTAGTGGCATTAGTAGCTACATCAAAGGTAGTGGTAGCCGCAGTATTAGTAATAATGGTAATAATAGTAGTAGTGGTACTCAAAATAGGAGTAACCACAGCGTTTGTTTTGAATGGTTCTCTATTTTTTTGAGTACACTACACACGATTTATCCTGATGAGTTCCTTGGTCTGCTGGATTTGTATGTTCTGAATACTTCGAAACCGAAGATTACTCTAGCTATTAATAGACAAGTCATTATGGACGCTTTGCAGCAGGTGCTTGTGTTGTATCCCGATGGACCTGTATGGAAAAGTGCTCGAGGTCGTTATAGTAGACAAAAGATAGTTGAATGTGTTACTGTCTCTGTTAGACATCAATTGGATAATTTAAAAGAATTGGATTCGCAGTTATTAGAACGTGTGACATCTAGTATCAAACCTATCAGGACTGGAAATAGCAGAGGTAGTAGAAATAGTGTCACCAGTGATGATAAACTACAATCAGCAGTAAGTTTTTCCGCTTCATTTTACACACCAATAAGGAATTCTACTAGCATGGCAATTACTGCCACTCCTTTACTAGTTGTGGAAAATCTAGCAAGTCTATTGAATTTATTAGGATCGTGTCATCAATTTCTCATGTACGGCTGCGATAGAGAACTCAGCTCCGTTGATTTCTATGATTCTTTCTTTAAAAGTGATTATTCTCTACATCTATGCCGTGCCTTTATAGTGTTATGTAACTTGCTTAGAGATAACCATGAAAGTTCTGCAAATGACTATACAGCGACGTCCCAAATCAAAGATTCAGAGGCACAGCACAGAGAAGCAGATATCGCAAAAGCATCTGAAAGAATTCTCAAGTCTTTCTTCATTCAAGAAGTCCCTGAGTCGTGTTGGTTGACTTGTGGTCAAGATTTCTTAAGCATTTCGTGTTTAGTTGCCGGAGCATTAGCAACCTGTCTTATCTCTAGTGAACTACATGCTCACGTGGTCACACATAATACTATTATTGCTCGTATACTGCGTGTTTTGCATGTAGTTTTATGGAGACAGAATGACATTTTCTCCAAATCTTCTTCTATTTCATCACGTGGTGCCAAAGAATTGGAATTGCATTGTGCCACTATTGATAGTATTGAAGCTGCTCTAGTATTACATCTTTGTAGCGCTGATGAAGAGATCAACCAACAAGTAACAGAGTGCATGACTGAGCTTTGCGAGAATAGATCATTGGTGTTTGATCATGTACAGAATCAACGAGCTTCTTTTTCTTTCAAGAATGTGGATTCATATGATGACTTAAGTGTGGGAGTATTAGAAAACTCTTTATCTTCCATACCTGATACGGATTTGTTCAACGGCACAATGAACGATGCTAATGTAAAAGACCACGTTCGTTCTCCTTCTGATGCTTCTACGACTTTCGTATTAGACAAAGAGCAAGGAAGAGAAACGAGGAATACGAAAAATAGTGATATAGCTCCAGCCTTTATCGTCTCCCTTCGAGACAGTGATGTCTGGAAGAAATACAATGAGTTTTCAAAAATGAATTTTGGTGATGTATTTAAAGATAGTGTATTGAATCTTGTATCTATTTCTCGATTAAGTAGGGGATTGGAAGTAGCATTGGGATGTATTTACAAAAGATGGGTAGATATCAATAGTAAATTATTGCTAATGTGGACGCCTCTAACAGATAAAAGGAGATCTACACCTTACACAACTGCATCAACTACATATTTAGATAGAGATTACATTCCTAAGGATCAAGAGATGGATGAGTGGCTGCATTACACTGCACTTTTAATAGGTCTTGGCAACAATTCAATTCGAGTGAGGAGAACGAATATGACCTTCATGTCCACCATACAAGTGCCAGATCTATCAAATGCATCCAATGCATCCAATGCATCCAATGCATCCAATGCATCCAATGCATCCAATGATGATAATACAGGTAATACAGGTAATACAAGTAATATAGGCAAGACTTCAGATGCAGATGGCAGCGAAGAGAGCGAGCAAGATGAGACTGTGATGAATGATACGTCAGAAAGAATCATACGACAATTATTGGATCTAGTTGTTGCTCAAACTTGTAGAGTCACAGATAATAATAATACGAACACTACCAATAATAATAACAACATTAAATTACAACTTCATTTGTGTTTGGGTCAAATAATTACTGTGCCTATTCTTGATAAATTGTTGCAATACATTCTCATTTTACTGGACCTCATTCAGCAAAGGGTGGATTGGTATTTGGAACAGAACAGCAACAATGCTACACTTTCACCATTAGCAGGAGTAGATAGGCTAGGATCTACTGGAGGTACTAGTACACCTCTACAAAGGGATAATTTCGAAGGAACAAATATCTATGCTGAATTAGATATCGTACCCGGGAGTGGCACCCCAGAATGGGCTTGTTCAATTTACGTCTTACGCAATCGTTGGGCTCAACGTATAGGCAAGGAATCTTATGCACACATGGTAAAGTTGACATCAAATATATCATGGATGTTGCAATTGTCATTAAAACGCTTTTGGTCGGATCGCACATTCAGAGCTACAGAGAAACTTGAGGTAACTTTACAAAGTATCTTTAAGATCACTGGTCGTGTGGGTACTGATCTACAGAGTGAATCAAAAGGCTCCTCTTCATCTCCTCATGCCAGTGTTCTGAGTTCGAAACATTTAGGTTTACCGAGCCAGAGTCAAGTTCCAATAGCCCATGCTCAGAGCTCTCTCAATCACCCTAAAACTGGAATACAATTCAGTATTGCAGAACCTGTGCGAATTGAAGGCTTGTACTTAGAGTTACGAAGAAGAGTAGTAACAGTATTGGAGCTACTCATGACACGGCCTGATGGTCTCGAGATTCCATCTAGTATTATGCGCACTCACGCTGCTAACGTTCTCTGTGGATGGTTGTTAATTGCAGAAGCTACAGATGAAATTGCAAAACAAACATCAGCACAAATACAAACACAATCGGGATCTGCTTTTTCAAAAGTACACTTCAAAAACACAGTGGATATGACAGGCGCTCGTGAAATCGTTCGTGTCATCTCTTTCTTGCTCAAAGGACTGATGTTGTTACCTGCTTCCGAAAATGGTATCCTCCTAAAAGTGAGCGATGAGCATTGGTTAGATAGGCGATCGATACATTTCCTTCGATTTTTCAATACTTTCGCTACTATTTTATTGAACTGTAAGGAAGATGGCAGTGATGATATGCTAGCAGAGCATACAGTGGTAGCTCTGGAACGCCTACTAGGGTCAAATACAGACATCGGTTTTAGATATGTGATTGATGCTGCTACTTTCTGTGGTCGTGCTCATTCTCGTGCCTTCTTCTTGCGTGTGTTACGTGTAGTTGATAAAACGAATAGTACTACTCACTATTCTAATAATGGTAATGCTCATCGTGATGAATCATATACACAATTGCTGCTCTCCTTACGACAGTTTTTATTGACAGCCCCTGCTGTGTTTTGGTCAGCAGTAGCTACTTCTTTACCTCTGCGTTGGATATCACACTTCGCTAATGCTTTGCTTGATTGTTTTGTTGGTAAAAACGACACAGAATTGCTATCGTTAGTAACTACATTAGTAGAAATGGAGATATCCCGCATGCAACGAATCGGTTCCCTTTTTCGCAATGAAGGGTTAGCAGTGAAACTTCTCTCATCTCTCTTTGTCAGAAGAGGCGTAACAGATTTGAAGCGCATCCTTAGTCCTGTCTTGCACAACATTATTAATGCAGACAATAGTCCCATTAATAATAGTAGCTATATCAATACTACTAGTAATGACGATAAAACTGATGGTGATACTAACATCTATGGTGATGGTAATGCTATCACAGAAGTTCCTCTGATTGATCAGGTAGAAATGGTGTTTACTGCTATCGAGAGATCAGTTGATGGTGAATGGCCATCTGCATTAATACATTCTTTGAAGATTCTGTTGGACTTCACTACTGCTACTTTTGGCGATACCGATGATGTTGCTAGAGTTGGTGTAGGAGGCTTCTTCTTTTTACGTTTTATTTGCCCAGCATTAAGTATGCCCGATAAATACGGATTATGGGAGGGTGGAGAAACGAATCCATTGCCATTGCAATCTCGTTCACGTTTATTATTAATAACCAAAGTCATGCAAAATCTAGCAAATGGTACAATATTCCAGACTCAATCCGACTCCTCACAATTACAGCAAGTTAATGAATGGTTATTAACTGCAAGACCGAGAATGGACGCCATGTGCCGTCGTATATGTGATGTATCACAACACTATAAATACAGTGATAGCAATGTTGATAATGCTTTCAATGAATCTTTGCATCTGAGCGCTATTGCTGATTTATCAATAGCGAGTGAGGACACAGGATTCATAGGGCTTAACATTGCAGATATGGAGGAATCACATCAGTGGAATGGTAACCTGAATGAAATTGAGCGAAAACAAATTGAAGCACTAATGGTCATACATGTGATTCTATATGACCATGCTGCAGGTGTTCGTAGAGTCTTGGAAGGGTTAAGTAATGTAACTGTTAATGTTGGGATTGAGCTTGAAGGTGTGTATGGAGATAGTAATGCAAGAGACAGCAACGCTAGTGATAGCAACATGAGAGATAGTGTGACAAGGGATAGTAATGCGAGTGAAAATAGTAATATTGATCATGTTGACACCAATAGTGGTGATATGCAATTGGATATGGCATTCTCTGCTTTATTAAACTACGTAGGCTCCATACCATCAGTTGCTAGAAGGAAGATCCTTTCTCTCTCTAGTCCTAGCAGTATTGAAATTCCAGTTGACAGTGCTGCAGCAACTATAATTAGAAATTTTAGGGAGACATTGATGGAAGAAGGTGAGATTGCTTTATTACCTTCGACATCAGATCATGATCGATCTCGATCCACCAGTGTCCAAAAACAAGAGGGTAATTCGGCAGTGCATTTTGCAGGAGAAGAATTGGATGTTGGACTCATAGAGGAAGAAGAAACTCATGGTGAACTATCAACGAATGCGTTACTAACCATTTTGGATAGTATTCGTTCTAAAGGTATCATTTATAGCGTCTATCACGCTTCTTGCTCCATCAATTACTTCATTATGCGTAGAATTCTACCCCATATTCCTTTTTCAATGGTGATTAACTTTCTTTTATCAGAAATTGCTCTAACTTTGCGGGGGGATAATCCGGTTGATCTGGTCATTGACACATCTTATCTGGATGAATGGCATTGCAAAATGGCAAGAGATGGTCACTGGAGTGATGACTTGACTGCATTACTGAAGGAGATTGGTTCTCAAGTGCTGTCGTTATTAGGTCAAACAACAGGGAACTTAAGATATATTTATATTGTTTATCCGTGTAGTTTACTGAAGAATATGTTCAATGATGTAACTTCTATTCTTTCTCTATCTCAC
>MDTB01239222.1_pt1 | contig 10627 bp, 11 predicted proteins | sample 811161 | NCBI WGS metagenome assembly MDTB01 (sample SAMN05326650, study PRJNA326480) | marine metagenome | isolation source: seawater | place: Mediterranean Sea | collected 2009
AGATCTCATCGGCATCCCACACCGGATCGTCATTGGCGATCGCGGCCTGCAAAATGGGGTGGTGGAATACAAACACCGCAGCGCCGAGAACAACGAAGAATTGAGCGCCGAGGCAGCTCTGGCCAGAGTAGCCGGCTAGCGTCTTTAAGTGCCCTTAGGACCCAGCACGCGCCAGCAGACTTTCCGCGGTCTGCGGTCCTACGAGGACCGCCTGCACAGTACCCTTGGGATCTATAACCACCGTCATCGGCAATACCTCAGCACGACCAATACGGAAGTTTTCACGTGGGTCATCTACCAATACTGGAAACTCGATCTCCATACGCTGCATGACCGAATTCAGATCAGACCCCTCCAAACCATCGTAGTTAACACCTAGGACCCGAATCTCAACACCGCGTTGGCTGCCCTGTTGCCGCAGTTCGTTGAGTTCTGGTATTTCTTCTCGGCATGGCGCGCACCATTCCGCCCAGTAGTTAAGCACCACCCATTCGCCGTGGAGATCGGAAAAGCGGATAGACGAGCCATCGGCAACGCGAAAACTCGGTTCACTGCTGCAGCCGACCAAACTAAGACAAACCAGTAAAATGGACAGAACGCCGATACGACCCATTAAATTACCTCTTCTAGTGATACTGAAAGATGCTCTACATTGCTGCGCCGAACCGCGGCGAGTAATTCGATTAAGCGTGGAAAATCCATTACCTCCGCCAATTTAGCTTCCGTAAGCTCATCTGGAAGCAACTGGTACAGCTGCCAGAGGCTCACCGCCTGCAAATCTCTACCCAATATCCATTGGCCTCGCACATCAATACCGATCAGCCGCAACTCGCGCAGTGCTTGAAAAATACGCTGACGCTGACGGGCGTCCATACTGACTCGGCTAGAAACTTCTGATTCGGTTATTGGCTCACCCAAACCATGTCCTTCGGCAACTGCCTGCAATACGCGCATGGCCTTGATCAGTAGCGGCTCATCCAACCGAGCTACGCTACCTTGCAGGGATACCGAGCGCACAAACACCGCACCACTGAGCACGATCACCCACACCAAATATAACCACAGCAAAAACACCGGCAGCGCTGCAAAGGCACCAAAAATCGCATCGTATATAAAATACTGTGATGCCATCGTGAAGCCCTGAAACGCCACCTGAAAAACGATCATAGCCAACGCCCCGCCCGATATACCGTGCAGCAGTGGTACCGGACTATTAGGCACCACTACATACAACGCAGTGAATCCAACAAACATCAGTAGCGCCGGCAAGTAACTCAACGCGGTACCATAAACATCCAACACACGGATTTCGCTGAGCAACGGCAGCCCAACCAAATAAATACTGCTCCAAACAGCAATTAATAGCAGTGCTGGACCAAGGGACAACACACCCCAATAGACTAAAACTCGCTGTATGCCCCAACGCGGGGTCGATACCTGCCAGATGGCATTGAAGCGCTTTTCAATGGATAACAGCATGAGCAGGGCAACCAATACGATCCCAACACCGCCGGCTGTGGTAAGCCCACGTGCTCGGCCAGCAAATTCGGTAAGTTTCTGCTGCACGAGTTCTGAGCTGGCCGGGACAAAGTTGCGGAATATAAAATTCTGCACCTCAATCCATAGATCACCATACTGGGGAACGAGCGACAACCCGATGTAGGTCACCGTCATCAGCGGCACAAGCGCAAGTAATGAGGTGAACGTCAGTGCCGCCGCTGCAGTTAAACAGTCGTGCTGCGCAAACTGTGCACGCAACAATGGCCAGCAGGCCGCGGGTATTCGCCACAAATACTGTGCGCTGCGGCGCCATCGATTGGGAACCGCATTTAGCGAATTGGTACTGGACTCACCCATCTTTATACTGTGCCCGATAACACTGGTAACGAGAAGCCCATGGCCGCTATAACGCTGTATCATAATCCTAACTGTTCGAAGTCGCGCCAGACCCTGGCCCTGCTGCAAGCCAGAGAGGTAACTATCAACTTGGTGGAATATCTAAAACAACCACCCACCGCGGCCGAACTTAGACAACTACTCAATGCGCTGGGTTTAAACGCGCGGCAATTGATGCGCACCAAGGAAGCCGTTTACCTCGAACTCAACCTGGAAGATACTGCCTTAACCGAAGCAGCACTGATCGACGCAATGGTTGAAAACCCTATTCTCATTGAGCGCCCCATCGCGCTAACAACACAAGGTGCTGTCATTGGCCGGCCACCAGAAAACGTCCTGACTCTGCTATGAGCAAACCTTATGTGTTGATTCTGTACTACTCGCGCAGTGGCGGTACGCAAAATCTCGCTCTGCACATTGCACGCGGTGTAGATATGGTTGAAGGTATCGAGGCGCGCATACGTACGGTACCGCCGGTAAGCACAGTGGTCGAACGCACAGCTTCTGCGGTCCCCGATAGCGGCGCCGTATTTTGCAGCAAAGACGACTTACGGAATTGTGCTGGGCTTGCGCTGGGCAGCGCTACGCGGTTTGGCAATATGGCTGCTGCCATGAAGTATTTTCTCGACACTACGGCAGACTTATGGGCAGACCATGATCTGGTCGGCAAACCCGCTAGCGTATTTACTTCAAGCGCATCCATTCACGGCGGTCAGGAAAGTACGCTGCTCACCATGATGGTGCCTTTATTGCATCACGGCATGCTGATCCAAGGGCTTCCTTATAGTCTGCCGGCGTTAAATCAAACGCGCAGCGGTGGCACGCCCTACGGCGTCACCCACCTCCAAGGCAGCGACGACCCAGCTAAATTGAGCGCGGACGAGGCCAGCCTAGCGGTAGCTGCTGGAAACCAACTAGCGCAGACAGCGCTGCGCCTCAATTCAACCACATAGATCTATAAACGGAGAACGCAATTGCGCGGTTGGCTATTTCTGAGCTTAGTTTGTGCCGGATCACTACTTTCTGTGACCGGATTACGACAGTTTTTCATTGAGCCGTTGGCCACTACATCAAGCAACGGAATATGGTTTCTAATCCAAGTACTGCCGCTACTGTTGCCCATGCCCGGCGCCCTAAGGGGCGAACTGCGCAGTATGTTTATGCTGTGCCTGGTTAGCACTCTTTACTTTATTCACGCAGTATTGGTCATTACTGACGAGCGACTGTTTTTGGTTGCCGTCATTGAACTGTTCTTTGCCTTAGGCCTCGGTGTCAGTAGCGCAATCTTCGTGCGCAAACAGCGTGCGCTGGATGCATCCACTCCGGATCAAACCAACTAAAGCAAGCGCACTCCAGTACCCGTCAGTGAATGATCGGTTCGGGCGCCTCTACTGTCACAGCTTCTTCTTCCTCAACCGCCTGCACGGCATAACGGCGAGTAATGATCTCCCCGGATACTAAATCGGGTAACTGCTGCAGAAACACGTCCATGTGGTCGGTATCAAAATGACCCATGAGCGCTTCCATACTCTCCCATTCTTGAAAGAGCATAAGAGTATCCGGATCCGCTAAACCAACATAAAACTCATAAGACATACAGCCTTTCTCATTGCGACTGGCGGCTGCCATTTGCTTAGCTAAAGCCAATGCTTGGTCCCGCCGTTCCGGGCGGATTGGGATACTGCCGTGGACGATGATCATCGTTTTGTACTTGGCTCCTGTTTAATCTAACGGCGCTTGAGGGCTTTACGCCTCAATAAATCCCTGCTCGCGCAGCGTCGCTTCCAGCTCGGGGATAATATTTGGATCGTCAATAGTTGATGGCACGGTGTACGCATCACCATCAATCATTTTACGAATAACTTGACGCAATATCTTACCCGATCGAGTCTTCGGTAGGCGAGCGACTACCAAGGCACGCTTGAAATTAGCGATCGGTCCGACGTTATCACGCACACTTTGCACCAGTTCAGCGACTAACGACTCATCGTCAATGTTAATACCGTCCTTCAACAATAATAATCCGACTGGCACTTGTCCTTTTTCAGCATCATGAATGCCAACAACTGCACATTCTGCTACCGCACTGTGTTCGGCAACCACTTCCTCAATCCGCCCTGTCGATAGCCTGTGCCCGGCAACATTAATCACATCGTCAGTTCTGCCCATGACGTAGACATAACCGTCTGCATCTTGATAACCACCATCGCCGGTCAAATAAAATCCTGGGAACTGGCTCCAGTAGCTTTGTTGAAACCGCTCGTGATCACGCCAAACAGTTGCAAAAGCACTAGGGGGTAAGGGCGCTTTAACAACAATTGCGCCCTCTTCGCCTGCTGCAACTTCTTGGCCGGACTCATCTAATACTCGTAAGTCCCATCCAGGCGCAGGCACGCCACATGCACCGGCCCTGCTTGGCAACAGTTCGATTCCTGCCAAGTTCGCGCAAATCGACCAGCCGGTCTCGGTCTGCCACCAATGGTCAATAATTGGCACTTGCAGGTGTTGCTCTAACCAATAATAAGTCGGTGGATCTAATCGCTCACCAGCAACGAATTGGTATTTCAGACTGGAGATGTCGTACTGGGCTAACAGTTTGCAATCTGGGTCTTCTTTTTTTATCGCTCGAAAGGCCGTTGGTGCAACGAAAAAACTATTCACTTTATGTTCAGCAACCACCCGCCAAAAAGCGCCGGCATCAGGGGTTTTGACCGGCTTACCCTCATAGACGATGGTGGTACAACCTGCCAACAAAGGTCCATAGACGATGTACGAGTGACCAACCACCCAGCCAACATCCGACGCCGCCCAATACACGTCACCTACGTCGACATCATAAACCGCTGACATGCTGTATTTCAGCGCTACTGCATGGCCACCATTGTCGCGGACAATACCTTTTGGTTTACCTGTAGTGCCAGAGGTATACAAGATATAGAGAGGATCCGTAGCAGCGACCGGCACACATTCGACTGGTTCAGCCGCGGCGGCCCAGCTCGCCCAGTCTATATCCCGCGGCGCGGTTAACTGAGCGGGGGCTTGCGGTCGCTCTAGCATCACCACATGAGCGGGCTTATGACGCGCGAGATCTAGAGCACCATTGAGTAAAGGTTGATAGGGAATAACCCGGTCGGTTTCGATACCGCAGGTCGCCGCGAGCACGACCTTGGGCGTCGCATCATCGACGCGCATGGCTAGTTCATCCGCAGCAAAACCACCAAATACTACAGAGTGCACTGCGCCAATTCGCGCACATGCCAACATGGCCACAATTGTTTCAGGCACCATGGGCATGTAGATGATTACAACGTCTCCCTTGGTTACGCCCAGCTCTACCAATCCGCCGGCGACTCGCGCAGTCCAGTCCATAAGCTCTGCGTAGCTATAGCGGGCTACGGTGTTTGTCACCGGAGAGTCATAGATTAGGGCTGTCTGATCGCCGCGGCCTTGCTGCACGTGGTAATCCACGGCACAAAAACAAGTATTTAGAGTGCCGTCGGCATACCAGCGCGCGACGCCATTCGCATCTTCACTAAGGATAGTCTGAGGGGCGGTGAACCAGGGAATGTCGCTGGCGCGTTCAGCCCAAAACACCTCGGGTTCACTAATCGATCGCTGATATGTTTCCGCGTACTGCATGCTTTGCCTCTGCTCTAGTGGTTACAGCAGGGGCTTATCAAAATGCGGGATATGCGGCGCACCTGCTGCGACAATTGCTGTCGCGGCAAGCTTACCGCATTTACTCGGTAGACGAGTCTATTGGGCTGTGAATTTCTTGATTTGAGCAGGTTTAGGGCAGCGAGAAATCAGGTCCTTATAGACATTTGAACGCTTACCAATTTTCTTGTGCTCACAATAAAAATCCACCGCGCGTGCCCACGCTTCTACACGCCCGTGCTTTGTGATGGACACCGTTGTGTTGACGATTTTACCGCGCACACGAGACATCACGCCGACCTGAAATACCGGTGTGAGTGTGCCACTCTTCTCGCGCTTCATACGGCACAATATTCCACGGATCTGGCCAGTAGGATCTAGGTCAATCTCTTTGTCTTTACGGTCACGATTTTTTTGTTGCAACTCTTTAAGCGTCGTATCACGCGCATCAGCCACTGCTTTCACCTCAGCACGAGCGGCTCCACGCATACGCTTGCCATTTGCTTTAAGGGAAAAATACTCTTGATAGGTTTTGCCATCGATTTGCCGGCGAACCCGAAAACCAAAAAACCTGGGGTTGTCTAACAACTCTACGCTCATCGGAACTCCTCATTCAGTGGACTGTCAACATTGTATACGCAAATACACGACCCTAACTTATTTGGTTAGCACCAAACAGCAGTACTAAAAGGCCAGAGACCTGCAAATTAATTAGCCCTAACTCGTTCGATCATCTGCATTACGCTAAACCTAGATGTTAATCTTTGGTTGACGATTTGAACGCAGGCCGCGCAATATTAAACCAATAATCGAAGCGCTGTCCCCTGTTAAATATAGTTTGTTGAAAACATTTGTTGCGAATATGATCGCGAAAACAGCAAGTCCGCACCTTTTTGGATCATCTGATTTCCATGCGTAAAATCATCCACTGCGATTGCGACAGTTTTTACGCATCCATTGAAATGCGCGACAACCCAGATTTGCGCGACAAACCCATCGCCGTGGGCGGTAGACCCGACCAACGCGGCGTGGTCGCTACTTGCAATTACGCTGCTCGCGCCTACGGAGTGCGCTCGGCGATGCCGATGTCCACAGCGTTGCGCAACTGCGCAGACTTAGTCGTGGTCAGCACTAATATGAGCAAATACAAAGAGGAATCTGCGCGGGTACAGGCAATTTTTCGGCAATATACCGACTTGGTAGAACCGTTGTCGTTAGACGAAGCGTTTTTAGACGTCAGCGACAGTTCAATCGCCAATGGCAGTGCTACGCTCATTGCCAAAGAAATTCGCGATCGGGTGCGCGCTGAAATAGGCATTACGATCTCCGCGGGCATCGCAAACAACAAATTCCTCGCCAAAATTGCCTCCGACTGGAACAAACCCGATGGCCAAATGACCGTGGAGCCGGCCGAAGTGGCAGCATTTATCAGCGTTCTGCCGGTGGAGAAGATTTTCGGTGTTGGCTCAGTAACCGCAAAAAAGATGCACAACATGGGTCTATCTACGTGTGCGGATCTACAAGGGCTGTCGATCCTTGAACTAACCCAGCACTTCGGCAAATTTGGCGCCCGATTGTTCGATCTGTGCCGGGGCCAAGATGACCGGCCCGTGAGTCCCTACCGACAACGAAAGTCAGTAAGTACCGAGCGCACCTATGCGGTAGATCTGGCCAACCCAACAGCTTGCAGCGATGAAATCGAATACCTCTTTGCCGACTTGCAAAAACGCGTGACCCGGGCAAATTGCCAAACCCTCATCAAGTCTCGGACGCTTAAATTGCGCTTTGATGACTTTTCAATCACGACCGTAAGCAGAGCCGGTATTGAATTGGACATGGGCTGCTATCGGCAACTTTTAGACGAAGCCTGGCAGCGCAAGGGCCTACCCATTCGGTTATTGGGTCTCGGTGTACAGTTAAAAACCGAACCCCGGAGCGACAAGGGCGGCTTGCAATTTGGCCTTTTTAGCGAGACTTAGGCGGCAAATTGAATATGCGCGAATTCCTTGTACAACGCATTTTCCGCCAGCAAGCGCTCGTGACTGCCCTGGGCAAGCAGCACCCCGTGATCCAGCACACAAATGCGATCAGCGGTGCGGACCGTGGACAGTCGATGAGCGATAACGACTATCGTCATCTTACCCTTGAGGCTATGTAAGGACTTACCAACATAGTCTTCGCTTTGCGCATCCAAGGCGCTGGTCGCTTCGTCAAGTAATAGACATCGCGGCTGCGCAAGCAGCGCTCGCGCAATCGCCAGACGCTGACGTTGACCTCCAGATAGACCAACGCCGCTCTCACCTACCCGGGTGTCTAGACCCTCCGGCAAGCCTTGGACAAATTCACTGGCATAAGCTAGCTCCAGCGCCTGATTTACTTCGTCTACGGTAGCATTGGGGCGTCCATACATTAGGTTGTCGCGCAGCGTACCTGAGAACAAAACGGGGTCCTGAGGAACAAAGCCAAATCCAGCACGCACCGCTGCAAGTGAGCGCTCGCGCAAATCAACGCCATCGAGGCGTATTACTCCACCATTGGGATCATAGAACCGCTGCAGCAGATCAAAGAGCGTGCTCTTACCCGCTCCCGACGGTCCAACAACGGCAACCATTTCTCCCGCTTCCACATCTAAGCTGATGTCGTTTAACGCCATATGTTGGGGCCGCGAGGGATAGCTGAAAGACAAATTACGTAGTGATAATGTCGCAGAGGGCCGGTCAAGCAGCCGATCTTTTGCGGCTGCATCATCGCCGTCAACGAGATCGTTAGTTGCATGCAGTAATTCCATCAAGCGTTCAGTTGCCCCGGCAGCACGCTGCAAATCGCTCCAAACCTCAGAGATTGCACCAACAGAGCCAGCCACAATAAAGGCGTAGAAAATAAATGCGGCCAAATCTCCGGGAGATGTGCGTCCTGCGAGTACATCTTGACCGCCGACCCATAACAGCGTCGCTACGGCCCCAAAAACCATCAACATAACTACCGCGACCAGTACCGCGCGGTGCCAGACTCGCTGCAAGGCTACCCGCAAAGATCGATCGAGCCGCTGGCCAAATTGTGTGACATCGGCACCCTGATGATTGAAGGACTGCACAATCTTGATGTTACGGAAGCTTTCGCTGACTTGGCTGCCCACATCGGCGAGCCGATCTTGACTAGATCGTGACAACGAGCGCACGCGGCGACCAAATAACACCACTGGTAGTACGACAAAGGGCACACTACCAAGGACCAGCAATGACAATTTCGCATTGGTAATTACCAGCAATACCAAGCCGCCTACCAACATCAGCGCATTGCGTAGTGCGATCGACACAGATGAGCCAATGACTGTTTGCAGCAGCGTAGTATCGGTCGTGACCCGCGACTGAATTTCACTCGGCGTATTCGTTTCGAAAAACCCAGGGTGCATATGGATTAGGTGGTTGAATACGGCTTGACGAATGTCATTGCTGACTTTTTCGCCGACCCAAGATACAAAATAGAAACGCACAAAGGTGCCAACAGTCAGCACCGTTACAAATGCCACAAATAGCATCAGCGACTCGGTCAGCAGCGCGCTTTCACCACTGGCGAAGCCACTATCAATAACTATGCGGATGCCCTGCCCCAATAACAGCATGGCGGATGCAGTAACGCACAGCGCGACACTGGCCAAAACCACCTGCAGACGGTAGGGCTGGAGAAATCTTAAGGCCGGTGTCAAACGCTGCATATTGCGCGACGTTTCACGCTCTTCTAAGTATTCGGTCATGTTGCTTGTGCCACCACGATTTTTCACTTGGCGGCCTGACACGGCGCCTAGCATGTGCACTCGACGAGCGCGATTGCGCAAGGTACTTGGCCTTGGGCAGTAAGGTCAATATGCTGGCAAACCGCCGAAATGCAATGGCGTTGAAATGTCCAGCTGAATCCAGCTAAGGTGCCGGCGTCAAACTAAGGACTCCCCTGATGACAGATACTGTAAATTCGACGACGTTAGAGTGTTTGCGACGTGAGACCGCCGATAACCCGACAGCTAGCGTTATTTGGTTACATGGCCTTGGCGCTGACGCCACCGATTTCGAACCATTGGTACCGATGCTCGATATTGAAGCTAGCGTGCGTTTCATTTTTCCAAATGCGCCTGTCCGACCGGTAACCATAAATGGTGGCATGGAAATGCGTGCTTGGTACGACATTGATCCGGGCGCGCCACTTGCTGGCGGCGCGGACATAAAAAATTCCGTTGCTGCAATTCGTTCCATCATCGCAGAGGAAATCGCAGCTGGCATACCCAGCGAACGCATTGCTTTGGCTGGTTTTTCTCAAGGTGGCGTCATCGCGTTGGAATTGGGCTTAAGTCATAACCAACCCTTAGCGGGCATTATGGCGCTCTCAACCTATCTTCACGATCATGAACAGATCACCGAGCGTATCGGTCTGGCAAATGTCGAAACGCCTATTTTCATGGCACACGGCTTGTCGGACCCAGTAATCCCGATCACCCGCGCGATCACCTCACGGGAGGCCCTAATCGGACTACACTACCGCGTTGAGTGGCACGAATACGCCATGGGCCACCAGGTATGCCCCCAGGAAATAACTCATATCAGTCAATGGCTCGCATCGATTTATCCCAATTAAGTCCACTGGCGGCCACACCCAGCGGCTGGCTCGAGACCGTGCTGGCTGATTTTGATGGTTTTCTCATGGATCATGCCTCGGCAGAGAAAAAGGCCTCTGGCATGGCTATGAGCATGGTCTCGCACTACCCCGACCAACCCTCGATCGTGCGCGCCATGGTCGAGCTGGCGGTAGAGGAATTGAACCATTATCGCGAAGTAATGCGGCTGATTTTGGCGCGCCAACTGACCCCCGCTGCAGACCTCAAAGATCCATACATTCATGCTCTGAATGGCCAAGTGCGCAAGGCCGCGGAGCACTTTTTGCTTGACCGGTTGACCGTCGCTGCGGTGGTCGAAAGACGCGGTGCTGAACGCTTTGCGTTGCTTGCAGACAACTTATGCGATGACCCTGCGCTAAGGCGCTTCTATCAAGCCATCGCAGCCAGCGAGCAACGCCACTGGGAGCT
>MDTB01032521.1_pt1 | contig 10626 bp, 8 predicted proteins | sample 811161 | NCBI WGS metagenome assembly MDTB01 (sample SAMN05326650, study PRJNA326480) | marine metagenome | isolation source: seawater | place: Mediterranean Sea | collected 2009
CAAATATTCAAGGATGGGTAGGTAACTATTTTTACAATATGGCCCTAGATGGTACAGGAGGTAGAGAATTTAATTTGCTAGATGCAGATACTCAATTCCCAAGCTTTACTCGTAACTCTATGATGGCTGATAAAAACAATATTGTTCGAGTATTAGGGTATGAAGATAATAACCTAATACTAACTGCTGGAGAGTATAATCCTAACGGTGCTAGCTACTATACAAATTATGTTTATGCTAGTTCTGTTTCTTATTATGTTGGAGAAACTGTAGATGCAACAACTGGAGCTGTTACAACCCCTGCAGCATGGGGTCCTGTTGAGCCTATTAATCTTGGAGACACTATTTTTTACATGACAAGCCCAAATCCAGACATGTTTTTTGATGGAACAATAGATGTTACCTGGACAAATGAAATTGAAATTATCAATTATGGAAATGTAATGGATTCCACATGGACTGGTGATTGGAGCGTGGATACAACAACTTCTGTTTTTATTGATTCTACAATTGTTGATTCTGTTATGCTTGTTGACACACTTTCATCAACTACCTATGACACAACAACGACTTCTTCATTTGATAGTACTCTCGTAGATTCCATGTGGGTTATCGATACTGTTATGACTACAACATACGATACAACTACAACAATTAGTTACGATAGTACTTATACCTACTCCTTCGAATTTGATACAAGCTCTTCAACTTCATACGATTCTACAATTGTTATGGTATGGAATTTTGATACCTTAACTACAATGACCTATGATACAACATATAGCTCAATGACTCAAATTGACTCCGTTATTTCAAGTACTGTAGACTCAATGATATCTATTACTTACGATAGTACTTATGTAGATTCTACTTCTACATGGGTATACGACACACTGTCTACAATGACTTACGACACTACTTTAACTTCAACATATGATACTTCCTATGTTAATGTAATGTCTGGAGTAGATACAATAACAAGTACATCAATAGATACTACTATGGTAGATCAATGGAATGTTACCGAAAATTTTGTTGCAATAGATACGCTTAATGTGTGGAATAATGTTGCAAATTATGAAGACGAAAGTGGGACATGGGTTGCTACAACCTTTGAATATGATTCTTTCTATGTAGAAACTGTAGGAGCAACAGACTCCACTCTATTTGAAGGTGGCCCTGGATATTACTGGGAGCAACAAAGTTTAACTACAGAAGGTTTGGTAGAATTCTATGACTACAGTATGGCTTTTAATCAAGATGGAGACATAGGATATGTTGTACACCAAGGTACAGATGCTTCAGGACAAATTGTTCCTTTTGTTCATTTCAGTTCCGATGCAGGTGCAACGTGGACAAAATTGGATCATGACTTTTCAACTGTTCAAGGATATATTCTTCCTGCATACAATGGAGGAATTGATTGTACAGTTGATAAGTTTGGAGATCTTCATATGATTAGCTGCTTGTTTGAGGCGGATGCTAGTATTGAAGAAACAAACAGAAAAGTATACGATATCGTAGTTAACTCATCAACTTGGTCCGCAAACTGGATTGCAGATATTAGCACTGAAAGAGTTTTAGATACTGATCCAGCAGCTATTAATGGTATTGGATACAACCATCGTATTCAAGCTGCTAGAAGCACAGATGGATCTAAAGTATTTGCAGTATGGACAGATGTTAATACTGAAGAATTTGGGGAAATGGATAAAATTGAATATCCAGACATCTATGCATTTGGTAAAGATCTTGAAACAGGTATGGTTACTGGAATAACGAATTTCACTAAATATACAGTAGTAGAAGGATCTTCTTATTGGATGTATACCTCTCCTATTGTTTATGACGATGCTGATGGAACTACCTACCATCTTCCGTCTACCATTTCAGAAGCTGGTACCAGTGAACTAGATCCTATGGAGCATTTCTACATTGGAGGAATTCATTTTTCAGATGAAGACTTTAGCATTGCAAATTGGAATCTGGATGTAAATGACTTTGCTACTATGGAAGTTAAGACCTATCCAAATCCAGCATCTAATTTTACAACCATATCTCTTTATTTAGAAAGCTCTGCGGATGTATCTATAAGTATCTTAAACACTCTTGGGCAAGAAATGTATTTCTCTAACGAGAACTATAAAAATGGCCAAACAGATGTAACTATAGATTTAAATAACTTTGAAGCTGGAGTATATTTTTACACGGTATACACAAATTCATTCTCGACTACAAAAAGACTTATAGTGAGATAAACTTTTGCTGAATAAGATTTTTAAAAAAGCCAACTATACAGTTGGCTTTTTTTTTTATTTTTTAATCTATTTGAATCTAGATAAGTGAAAATTTATAAAAAATAATTTTTCATCTTAATTAAATGACCTACAAGAGATCAATATCTCTTTAACTTATCCTCCCCCAAATTTAATTTTTATTTTTTTTAATCTTGACGACAAGTCTTAGGATTCTGTTCGTCTGTAAATTAATGTGCTTACACCTCAAATTATTAATAAATAAATATGAAAAAAAACACTTTACTTCTATGTTCTATGCTACTGAATATAGCATGTACCTTAAATGCTCAAATCACAAACCAAAATCTCCAAACTAATAATACAAGTTTTGAAAACAAAACCATTAAAATTAAAGACAATACAAATCATGTAAACCTAAATAAATCGATAAAAAATTACTCTCCAACTGCAGCCCAAACTGTAACATATGCAAATGGAATTATAGAAGAAATTATTGGTGAAACCTATTACGATTTACAAACCAATAATTCCGTGCAAAACAGACTTTTCGTTCACGAAGACAACACCATATCAGCAGTATGGACAACTAGCCCAGATCCTCAAGGAAATTCTTCTTTTTTTCCAGATAGAGGTACAGGATACAATTATTTTGACGGCACTTCATGGTTTCCAAAAATAACTAATAAAATAGAAGATAGACTGTTAAGAACAGGATGGCCTTCAATATCAGGAATAAATAATGGAGAAATTATTGCTAGTCATGGTATTGGGAATGAAAACTCTAATGTAGATGGAAAAACAAACATCTTAAAAAATACAGCGAAGGGTGTAAATAATTGGTCAAATAATACAATACCAGACACTACATATGCAAATATGTGGCCTAGAATGATGGTGGGAGGTACAGATGGCAATACTGTTCATGTAATTTCCAATACATATAATTCTAATGAAAACGAATATATAACCTATAGTCGATCTACAGACGGAGCAACTACTTGGGACATTACCGACTCTATTCTTCCTGGAATAGGTCCAGATTATTATATGAGATTTAGTGCAGATGCTTATGCAATGGATGTAAGAGGTGAAACAGTAGCTTTTGTTGTTGGAGATTCATGGACTGACGTGGTATTAATGAAGTCAAATGATAACGGGTCTACTTGGACTAAAACTGTTATCCATGAACATCCAATCCCCATGTTTGATGATAATATTGTTGTAGATAATCCAATTCAAAACTCTGATCAAAATTTCAGCATTTCACTTGATAATAACGGGGATGCCCATGTTTTCTTTGGATTAATGAATTACTCAAATAATGAAATAGAAGATAGTTCATTTGAATATACCTTTACTACACAAGGTCTAATATATTGGAATGAAATAACACAAACCCCTACTTTAATAGCTCAAGTAATTGATGAAAATGAAAACAGTGTTATAGATATTCAGAGTAACCATATTGCTAAATATGAAAACTCACTTACTAGTTTGCCCAGTAGTGCCGTTGCAAATAATGGCGATATTTACCTTACCTATTCTGGTGTCATAGAGTACATGTATCCTATTCAAGAAGAATTAGGAAGTAGTGGCGATGAGAATTACTTACAACACTACCGACACCAATACATCATGCGATCTCAAGATGGAGGGGAAACTTGGTCAGATCCTTATGACCTAATGGCTGAAATTACAGAATCTGAAAATGCAGACCCTTTACAGGAAGGCGTATTTGGCTGTATTGGAAATAAAATTGATGATTACATACATCTTACCTACCAAAGAGATCATCTTCCTGGACTAAACATCAGAGGAGATGAAGATCCAATTACAAATAACAAAATTGTATACCTTAAAATTCCAGTAGATAATTTTGCTGACTTGGAGAGCCTTTCAACAAATGAATTAATTAGCAATAAAAACAACAACTTATTTACAATTTACCCAAACCCATCAGATAACTTATTAAACATCACTATAAATAAGTTAGATGAAAACACTACAATTAGCATCCTAAATGTATTGGGAGAAAAAATAACATCTCAAGAGATGCAAAGTATTGATACCCAAATATCTACTGAAACACTTAAAAGTGGTATGTATTTTATTTCCATAGAGACACCATCAAATAAAATGACGAAAAGTTTTATAAAAAAATAGATAGAAATAAAAAAAGAGGCATATGCCTCTTTTTTTATATAAATCTTAGGTTAATTTTTGAGTTTAAAAGTCCAATTAACTTGAAAAGAAGAAACCGTATCTCCTTGTTGATCATAACCTTTAGAATCCATCAAACATGATACAGCTTCACCAGTGGATATTGCTTTTTCTATAGCTTCTTTTACTTTTATGCCATCTTCACATGCAAATTCAATTTTACCAACTGCTTTTTTCGTATAAATAGATTTTAAATCTAATACTAACATGGATACTTCTTCGGGATGAGCATCTATATATCCTAAAGCAAGTAAACCTGTAGACATCTCTGCTGCCATCGCTTGACAAGCAAAATACATGGACTTGAAGGGGTTCTGATTTAAAAATCCATAACAAATAGAAATGCGCGCTTTTTCTCTACTAACAGAAACTACCTTTAAGCCAGATATCCATGCTATTGGTAACTTTTTTAACAAAAATAATCCATATAAAAATGGGTTATTAACTTTCTTTAAATAGGATGCGTGCATTGTATTTTATTTTTAAGCAAGATAATAATTCTCCATCAATTGATTTTGTAAGTTTGTTCCAAATAAAAATTATGCTGAAAAATTACCTATCCCTAATAAAATTTAGCCATACCATTTTTGCTCTACCCTTTGCACTTATTGGATTTACTTTAGCCGTAAGCCAACTAGAATATGCTTTTAGCTGGGATAAAATACTCTTTGTACTTCTCTGCATGATCTTCGCCCGGAGTGCAGCTATGGCATTCAATCGCTATATTGATCGAGATATAGATATAGCAAATCCTAGAACTTCAGAAATTCGAGAAATACCTAGAGGTATTATTACAGCAAATGCAGCATTAATATTTGTAATAATAAACTGCATTCTATTTATAGGGTGTAGTTATATGCTAAATTCTTTATGTCTCTATCTTTCTCCTATTGCACTTTCAGTAATTATAGGCTATAGCTATACAAAACGATTTACAGCTTTATGTCATCTAATTCTTGGCTTGGGCTTATCTTTTTCTCCTATTGGGGCCTATCTTGCTGTAACAGCAAAATTTGATTTACTTCCTCTTCTTTTTTCATGCGTCGTATTCTTTTGGGTTAGTGGATTTGATATTATTTACGCCCTTCAAGATGAAGATTTTGACAAAAATTTTAATCTACATTCTATACCGGTGATTTTAGGTAAAAATAATGCACTACTTTTCTCTAGATTAATGCATATAATTACCACCATACTTATTACTATAATTGGAATATATTACTTTCCAACCTCCTCCTTATTTTGGATTGCAGGTGCTATATTTACACTACTTTTATTCAATCAACACAGGCTAATAAAACTTCATGATCTATCAAAAATAAATCTTGCTTTCTTTATAAATAATGGAATTGCATCCATAGTCTTTGCCACAATTATAATAATTGAATTAATACTATAATTATTATAGAAATGAAACAATTTTTATTTTTTATCATCAGCTTACTATTCATCTCAAAAGGCATTTCTCAAACAGAAGAAAACTATATCATACAAAATGATACTAACAATCATAAACTTATAAAGGGAATAATTCTAGATGCTGGAAATGATATACCACTCCCATATGCAAATATTTTTTTACTGCATAAAAATAGTGGAGTAGTAAGTAATGAAGCAGGATATTTCTCATTAGATATATCTTCTTCTAATGATGAAGATAGTATACGCATTTCTTACATTGGTTATAAAACAAAAGAACTAACTATTAAAGAGTTGAAAATTTCCTCAAATATTTCCTTAAAAGAGGATCATTTAATGCTTAATAACATCACTTTATTTGGCTCTAACCCAGATCCTATAAAAATTATTGAGAAAGTCCTTGAAAACAGATCAATGAACTATAAGGAAACAAACTGTAAAAAACATGTTTTTCTTCGTAAGAGATATATAAGCAATGTAAAAGAAATAAACTTTGATCATAAAAAAAGCAGCTTTTTGGATATAAATGAAAAAAGAATAGAAATACTGGAAAAGGAAATACCAGAACAAACAGTTTCTTATAAAGACTTTTTAGGTGATGTTTATATTCTTAAAGAAGAAAGTGAATCCACTAAACTTAAAATTGACCCTGTAAAAATTATTGAATTAGAACAAAAGAATGACCTTACCAACCTAGGAGAACTAGAAGAAACCTTTAAAAAAGAATTTATTAATACCAAAAATAATGAATATTGGAAAATCAAAACTGGGATTATTGGTGGTAAATTAGAAATTGATGAAAATAGTATAAGTGTTGGAAATAATAAGAGCGAAGAAAATACTGATACATTAACGAATCAAAATAAAGAGCTATTTAGATCTCAAAAATGGAGCATTAAAAATCTAACTAGTTTCAGCACATTTAATGATGAAGAGGAATGGGAATTCTTACACAATACAAATAAATACGAATACACTATTTATGGAGCAACTGTAGCAAACGGAGAAGAAGTCTACATCATTGACTTTAAACCAGATCATCGTGGAAAATTTAAAGGTCGCATGTACATTACAATGAATACACATGCACTAGTTAGGGTAGATTACGAATACGATAAAGGAAAAGTAGGTACAGACCTTCAGCTCTTTGGTATAGGCTTCTCAGAAAATACATTTAATGTGTCAATTTATTTTGAGAAAAAACAAAACTACTACCAACTAAAATATTGTTCAAAAATGGAAGGATACGAATATAGCTTGGACAGATCTATTTCTTTAATAAAGAAAAAAAGAAGACTCTTTATCGATAAAAAACTTGAACAAATTAAAATTGGAATTAATTTTAGCGGTGCATCAGAATCATCTATAGAAATGCTTGTACTGGAAGAAAATAAAATAAATCAAGATCAATTTTATAACTTTATAGAAAAAGAAAATACAGAAATCATTTATGTTGATCAATTTGATGATGAACTTTGGAAAGGTTATTCAATAATAGAACCTACTAAACAAATGAAAGAATACAAGAAATTAAAATAGAATATTACTAAATTTGTATTTTATGAGAAAACTATATAGAAATACAAAAGACGCACAAATATTTGGTGTTTGTTCAGGACTTGCAGACCATTTTGATATTGATCCTATACTTATTCGTGTTGGATTTGTTTGTGGGGTATTGATTGCAGGAATTGGACTTCTACCTTACATACTTCTTGCCATTATAGTTCCAATTAATAGAGCCTTTTAAAGCCAATTAATTGCTAAAAAAGTACTTATTGTATCTTCTAGTATGAAAATATTTATAAAGATTCTATTTATGTCTGTATTTGCTTTCTTCACAAAAGGAAATGCTCAAAATCCTAGATCAATACACTCATTGAGTTTTGTCTCTATTGAAGGAGATACCATTCCATTAAAAAGTTATGCAGGTAAATACATACTCTTTGTTAATGTAGCCTCAGAATGTGGATTTACCCCTCAATATAACGACCTTGAAATACTATCAAAAAAATACAAAGACAATTTAGTTGTTATTGGACTTCCTTGTAATCAATTTGGGGGGCAAGAACCAGGGAACTCTCAAGAAATTCAAAACTTTTGTAAAGTAAAATATGGGGTTACTTTCCCTTTAACAAAAAAAATAAAAGTGAAAGGTGAAAAACAACATGAAATATACAAATGGCTCACAAATAAAGAAATGAATGGAAAATCTTCAAGTAATGTAAAATGGAATTTCCAAAAATACTTAGTCAATCCAAAAGGTGAATTTGTTGATTATTTCTATTCTTTAACGAAACCACTAAGTGAAAAAATCACTCATCACTTGAAGTAATTTATGAAAACACTTTTCAATATTATAGTTTTCTTTTTCTTTGGAAATCTTTTTACACAAAGTAATTTTAATGGAATTGTAGTGGAGAAAAAAGCAACCAACCACTGGTCATACAAGCATTTTCATTAAAAAAATTTATACCATGACTTTCTCTTATTTATACTTCATCACTTTATTCATCGGTATCATCGGGTATCTTACTTATTTTATATTTTATTCCAGCAAATTCCTCAAAAGCAAAATAAGTATCATATTTCCAGAAAATAAAGATTCTTTTTATTGGTTACAATTAACTAGAATTGTAGGATTTATATCTATGGCCTTACTTCCCTTGTTATGGATCATGCTATTTGATTTAAACTTCTGGAAAATTGATTTTTCTTGGACACAAAATGATTTTTATTTTACAATCCTTATGACCAGTATATTGATTCCATTGGGAAGTCTCAATGCAAAAGAAAAAGAACATCTAAAAATGTACCCACAAGTTCGCATGGAAAAATGGAGCATTACCGAATATCTAGTAAATATTTTAAGTTGGGGTATTTACCTCTTGGGCTACGAGTTCCTGTTTAGAGGTGTTCTATTCTTAGGCCTAATTCCTTTAACTGGACTCTATACTGCTATTATAATAAATACCTGCTTATATGCATTGGCTCATCTTCATAAAGGAAAAAAAGAAATGATAGGTTCTATTCCTCTTGGTATAATTCTTTGTTTCATTACTGCTCATAATAATACAATTTGGACGGCTTTTGCAATTCACTGGATCATGGCAAGCAATAACTTTATCTGGTCGCATTATTTCCACAAGAAAATCAAATAAAATTATTCAGCATATATAATTAGACACAACGAATTCTAACTTTCTTTTTTTTCAGTTTGCTGTTGTTGACTTTAGGTAATAGCTCCTTGAGTATATCCTGATGAACCGCAACATAGGCACAAGTCTGCTGAATTTCTATAATGCCTAGTTTAGATTTATCAATCTTACCCTGCTTTAAAAACAGACCTGCAACATCTCCTTTCGAAATCTTATCTCTTCTGCCTCCACTTATGTGTAAAGTTTGCCATCTAGAAAATGGCTTTGTTTCTTTTTGGAGAGACTCTATGTCTATATGATCTGAGTCACTTGCTTTGACAAAATCTGGAAGCCTTTCCCCCTTCCACTTCAATACATAAGCCACCCCATCACTATTCATACGTGCAGTTCGGCCATTACGATGTGTAAATTCTTTGGCGTGCAAGGGAAGATGATAATGAAGAATAAAATGTATTTCTGGAACATCAAGACCTCGGGCGGCTAAATCAGTTGCCAAAAGAAGCTGGCTAGTGCCATTTCTAAATTTAATCAAAGCGACTTCTCTATCAATTTGGTCCATACCTCCATGAAAGCATTCATGGGCAATATCATGTTGCATTAAAAAATCACTCACCCTTTGGAGTGAATCTTTAAAATTGCAAAATATAATTCCTGGATCTTCTCCTATATATCTTAATATTTTTTTTAACGAATTAAGCTTATCTTTTTCCGGTGATGAAAGAATTTTTATACTCAATTTTATGTTGGCTTCTTTCAAATAATTGATAAAAACAGGTTTATGGAGCCCAACAAATTTAGGAAGTTTGGAATCACTTGTTGCAGAAGTTAAAATTCTTTGTTGCACATTAGGTAGGGTCCCAATAATTTCTTCCATATCTTTTTCAAAACCTATTTCCAATGATTTATCATACTCATCGAGGACTAAAGTTTTGATATGTCTCAGAGAAAAATCATCTCTTCGAAATCGATCTGCTATTCGACCTGGTGTTCCAATAAGAATGGATGGTAAATGCTTTAAATCCATCTTATCCATAAATCCTGACCTTCCGCCATAAACTGCATTTACCTTAAAACCAGAACCCATTTTTCTGCAAACATGCTCGATTTGCTGAGCCAATTCACGAGTGGGAACAAGAATGAGCATTTGAATTTCGGGAGAGTCTGTATCTAGCATTCTAACCAATGGCAAGAGAAAGGCTAAGGTTTTTCCTGTTCCAGTGGGAGAAAGCAAAACCACATCTGACTTTGCTTCTATCGATTTAATCGTCTCTTGCTGCATGGCATTTAGCGATGCAATACCAAATTTATTTAAAAACAACTCCATAGAAATATGAGAAATAAACTAATATCTTCACAATATTAGGTATTTAGTCGGGACATATCATTAAAAACATTGTTTATTCATCTATTTATGGGAATTTAAAGAAAATAAATCATTGAAATGAGCACTGGTTCCCAATTAAATAAAATATCTATTTATCAAAAGATATTACTCTTTACTGAGTGTTTTAATGTCTGCAATTAATTGTTGAATAGATGTTTTATTAAGGCCATTATAGATTCCTCTGATG
>MDTB01128714.1_pt1 | contig 10626 bp, 9 predicted proteins | sample 811161 | NCBI WGS metagenome assembly MDTB01 (sample SAMN05326650, study PRJNA326480) | marine metagenome | isolation source: seawater | place: Mediterranean Sea | collected 2009
ACAATATATGTACGAAAAGTTTGGACAATTCATTGACGGCAAGTGGCAACAATCTGCTAGCGGTGAAACCTATGATGTAATTAATCCTGCCACTGAAGAAATAATTGGCAAAGCCTCTAAGGCAAATAGTGAGGATGTACAAAAGGCTCTTAAATCAGCTGAGAAAGGATTAGAAATCTGGAGAAATACGTCACCATGGGAAAGATCAAAAGTTATTAGGAAAATTTCTGAGCTGTTAAGAGAAAGAGTTAATATATTAGCAAAATGGTTAACACTTGAAGTAGGAAAGCCTATTACAGAAGGTCCGGGTGAAGTAGGCGGCGCTGCAGATATTTTTGAATGGAATTCTGAAGAAACAAAAAGAATATTCGGAGAGATAAACCAAAGTCGTTTTCCCAACACTAAAATACATGTAATATATCAACCAGTTGGAGTAGTAGCAGCATTGGTGCCATGGAACTTTCCAGTTATTCTAGCGTCAAGAAAAATTTCAACAGCATTAGCAGCCGGCTGTTCAGTCATAGTTAAACCTGACGTTATAACACCGGGAAGTGTGATGGAAATCGTAGATATATGCCGTGAAGCAGGCGTACCGCCAGGAGTAGTAAACTTATTATCTGGAGATCCGGCGGGGATTTCTGAGGAACTTATTCAGTCTGATATAGTGAAAAAAATTTCAATTACTGGATCAACTAGAGTAGGTAAATTAATTTTAAAACAAGCAGCAGATAAAGTTCAAAGGGTTACAATGGAACTAAGCGGTCATTCACCTTTTATAGTTTTTGATGATGTTGATTTAAATAAGGTAACCGATATGGCTATTACAGCAAAGTTCAGGAATAACGGTCAAGTTTGTATATCTCCAAATAGATTTTATATTCATGAAAAGAAAAAAGATGAATTTGCTAATTTGATGGTAGAAAAAACTAAAAAATTAAAAATTGGTAATGGTATGGACAAAGATACTTTATTAGGTCCATTATGTACTAAACAAAGATTAGAAGGAGTAGAAAAATTAGTTGAAACTACAAAAAAAGAAGGTGGAAAAGTTTTATTAGGCGGCAAGAGAGCTGCAAAATTTAATAAAGGTTACTACTATGAGCCAACAATTTTTGATGATATTAAAGATAATTTCACAGTAATGAAAGAAGAACCATTTGGTCCAATAGTACCTATTCTTACATTCAAAGATTTTGATGAAGTAGTAGAAAGAGCAAATAAAAATGATCTAGGTCTTTGTAGTTATATTTACACAACAGATTTGGAAAAAGCTAACAAAGCATCAGAGCTTATTGAGTCTGGATGCGTAGCAGTAAATACGCCAGTAGTAGCGGTAGCAGAAGCTCCTTTTGGGGGAATTAAACAGACTGGTTATGGTAGAGAAGGCGGCTCTATGGCCATTAAGGATTATCTTAATATAAAATATACCCATTTTGGTATTTCTTTTTAATGAGAAAAAATAGATTAAAACAAATGTTTAAAGAGGGTAAGCCGATAATTAATGGTTGGTTACAAATACCAAGTGCCTTTTCAGCTGAGGTTATGGCCCATCAAGGTTGGGACTCTTGCACAATAGATATGCAGCATGGTGTAGTTGATTATCCGAATGCTTTGAATATGCTTCAGTCAATTTCAACAACTGAGACAACACCACTTGCTAGAGTAAATTGGAATGAACCAGGACAAATAATGAAAATTTTGGATGCTGGGTGTTACGGAATTATATGTCCAATGGTAAGTAATAGGAAAGAAGCTGAAAATTTTGTTGAAGCTTGTTTGTATCCACCAAAAGGTTATAGAAGTTTTGGTCCAATTAGAGGCTTGCTTTATGGAGGCTCAGATTACGCAAAACATGCTGATAATGAAATATTAAAACTAGCCATGATCGAAACTAAAGAAGCATTAGAAAAATTAGATGAAATATTAGATACACCAAATCTTGATGGAATCTATATAGGTCCTGCAGATTTGAGTTTAGCTGTAGGTGAAGAACCAGGCTTTGATAGACCTGAAAATACAATTGCATATAAAGAAATTATAAGAATTCTAGAAGCTGCAAAAAAAAGAAAATTATTAGCTGGCATTCATAATGGATCAGTAGATTATGCGCAAAAAATGATTTCTAAGGGTTTTAATTTGGTTACAGTTGGAGCTGATCAAAGATTTATGAGCGCTGGAGCTAAAGATGCTATTCAAAAAATTAAAGGAACAAAAAAAAGATCAGAGTCCAAAGGCTATTAATTAATTAATGGATTTCTATGTTTATATGCTCAAATCAAAGAGCATTAAGCCAGTAACTTATGTCGGTTACACAAAAAATTTAAGAAAGAGAATCATTCTTCATAATTCTGGTAAGGGTGCAAAATTTACCAGAGGAAGAAAATGGAAGTTAATATATAAAGAAATATTTAAGTCAAAAAAAGAAGCTATTTCTAGAGAATATTATATAAAGAATAATAAAACTTTAAGAAAAAAAATAAAATTAAAGTATTTGTGAAAATAGGAATATTGTTACCTTATAAAGAAAACTTTTCACCAGAATATCCTGGAGCCGTTTCTTTATTTGTTTTTGAAACAAGTAAAAAAAGTAAGTACAAAAAAGATATAGTTGTTTTCGGTAATACAAAATTTAAAACAAAATTTAAAATTAAATATCAAAATATAAATCTTAGTAAGAATTTATTAAGCAGCCAAACAAATAACTACGTAAACAAATTTATTAACCTTCAAAAAAAATACAATTTTTCAATAATTGAAGTACATAATAGACCTAGTTATATTAATCAGTTGAGTATCAAAATACCCAATAATATATTTTCTCTGTATTTCCATAATGATCCACTTTCAATGGATGGATCTAAAACTGTTTATGAAAGAAAAAAATTATTAAAAACCTGTTATAAAATAATTTTTAATAGTAATTGGTCAAAAAAAAGATTTTTAGAGGGTTTAGAAAATAAATTTATAAATAGTAATAAATTAGAAGTTTTTTTTTCAATCTGCAAGAAAAAGCAATTTATCTGTAATTAAAAAAAAGAAAAATTGGATAACTTTTGTAGGTAAACTAAATAAAGCCAAAGGTTATGACGTATTCTCCCAATCAATTAAACAAGTTTTAAAAAGATTTCCAAATTGGAGAGCAAAAATTATCGGCGATGAAAAAAGAGAAAAAATTGATTTAATTTTTAAAAATGCAGATCTTTTAGGCTTTGTTAACCACGAGGAAGTAATAAAAATTTTTAAAAAATCTAGTATTGCTGTTGCGTGCTCGAGATGGGAAGAACCCTTTGGTAGAACGAGTTTAGAAGCATCTGCTAATGGTTGTGCTGTTATTATAACCGATAGAGGTGGATTGCCAGAAACTATAACCAATGCAAGAATCTTAATTAATTTATCACATAAAAATTTAACTAAAGAGATAATAAATTTAATAAAAAATGAAAATCTAAGGAAAAGTTTACAAACCTTATCAATTAAAAATTTTTACCTTACACATGAATATGTAACAAGAATGATAGATAAATATAGAGATGAAAAACTTCAATTAACTAAAAAATTTTACATAAAAAAAATAAAAAAATCTTTACGAATTTTACATATTACAAATTTTAATGAACGTCTGGATGGTAGATTATTTTTTAATACTGGCAGAAGAATTAATAATGGTTTTATTAGGCAAGGTCATAGTGTTCTTGGTTTTAGTGATAGAGATATTCAAAAATATTATAAATCCTTTAATGATTTAAAGGGAGCTAAAACTCTAAATGATAAATTAAGAAAAACTTGTTACAATTATAAACCTGACTTGATTGTTTTAGGTCATGCAGACTTGATATCTAAAGATCAAATTTCTGAGTTAAAAGAAGATTATCCAAACACAAAATTTTGTCAGTGGTTTTTAGATCCACTAAATAAAAAAGGACCTGATTTCGAAAGAAATAAAAACAGAATATTAGATAAAATAAAAGTAGTTGACTCAACTTTTTTAACAACAAGTCCCGATGTATTAAGTTTTTTGAATAAAGATAATAGTTTTTATATTCCAAATCCTAGTGACAAATCTTTTGAAACGCTTAATAATTTTGATAACGCATGTAATGTAGATGTTTTTTTTGCACTAAGTCATGGTGTTCATAGAGGTGTCTTAAAGAGTGGTAAAACTGACGATAGAATACTTTTTTTAAACAGTCTTAAAGCTAATACACCTAACGTTAAATTCGACATATATGGTGTATCTAAAATTCAACCGATTTGGGCAGATCATTATTTTAAAACAATTGCAAATGCAAAAATGGGTTTAAATTTAAGTAGAGGAGAGGCTATAAAATATTATAGTAGTGATAGAATTACTCAAATTGTCGGTAATGGACTTGTATGTTTGATTGACGAAAGGACTAATTATAATAATTTTTTCAGTAATAATGAAATGGTTTTTTATAAGTCAATAAATGATTTATCGGAAAAAATAACAAAAATATCATCTGATGAAAAGCTTCGAAAAAAAATTGCTAAAAATGGTAAACTTAAATATATGAAATATTTTAATTCGGATCTTGTATCAGAATATATAATAGATAAAACATTAGGTATTAAATCAAACAAAATATATTTATGGGAAAAATAAAAAAAAAGAAAATAGCACTTATTTTTGGTATTACGGGTCAAGACGGCTCTTATCTAGCTGAACTTCTTTTAAAAAAAAACTATATTATTCACGGAGTAAAGAGAAGATCTTCAAGCGCGAACACAGAAAGAATAGATCATTTATTTGATAGTTTGAATTTTTCTAATAAGAATTTTTTTATACACTATGGAGATATATCCGATGGCACTAGTACATTGAGTATAATAAATAAAGTAAAACCAAACGAAATTTATAACCTAGCAGCACAGAGTCATGTAAGGGTCTCTTTTGATGTCCCTGAATATACAGCTGATATTACTGCTTTAGGAGCACTAAGAATTTTAGAAGCAATTAGAATTCTAAAATTAAAAAAAACAAAATATTATCAAGCTTCAAGTTCTGAAATGTATGGGTTAGTAAAAAAAAAAAATTCTCTTAATGAATTAACACCTTTTCATCCAAGATCTGTTTATGGTGTTTCTAAAGTTTTCGCTTTTCATACTGCGGTTCATTACAGAGAAGCTTATGGAATTTTTGCATCCAATGGTATTTTATTTAATCATGAGTCGCCAAGAAGGGGACCAACATTTGTTACCAAAAAAATAGTTCAAGGATTAGTGCGTATTAAAAAAGGTTATCAAAAAAAATTAACTTTAGGGAATTTATACGCAATAAGAGATTGGGGTCATGCCAAGGACTATGCAACATCAATGTGGAAAATTCTACAATATAAAAAACCAGATGACTGGGTAATTGCAACTAACAAAGAAACCACCGTAAAAAATTTCGTAAATAAAGTATCAAAAAAACTTGAAATTAAACTTAAATGGATAGGAAAGGGAGAAAATGAAAAAGGTATTGATCAAGAAAGCAAAAAGGTAATTGTAGAAATTGACAAGAAATACTTTAGACCTTCTGAGGTCGATTTCTTAAGAGGTGATTTTTCAAAAGCTAAAAAATTACTTAAATGGAAACCCATCTACAACACTGACGATTTGATAGAGGATATGATATCTTCTGAATTAGAGAATAATTAATGCCAAAAAGCTTTTTTTATCCTCTTCTTGAAGATCCTTTCAGAAAAAAGGATCTAGATAAAGCTATAGAAGTGATAAAAACAGGCAAACTTACTATAGGCAAACATACCAAAAAATTTGAAAAAGTTTTTACGAAGAAAATTAAAACAAAATTTTCTTTAATGGTAAATTCCGGATCTTCAGCAAATCTTTTAGCTTTACAATGTCTAATAAACCCTTATCGAAAAAAAAGGTTAGAAAGGGGAGACTCAGTTCTTATACCAACTGTTTGTTGGTCTACCTCACTATGGCCTATAATACAATCAGGATTAAATCCTGTTTTCGTCGATATTGATCCTGTCACATTAAATATTGATTTAAAAGATCTAGAAAAAAAAATTAATAAACGAACAAAGGCTTTATTGTTAGTTCATGTTTTAGGAAACTCAACGAACATGAATCAATTAATGAAGATTCTTAGGAAAAAAAATATTATTTTAATTGAAGATACTTGCGAGTCCTTAGGATCAAAATACAAAAATAAATATCTGGGTACATTTGGAGAATTTTCATCATTTTCTTTTTATTCATCACATCAAATATCTTCAGGTGAAGGAGGTATGATAACTTGTCGAAATTTAGAAGATTACGAAATTCTTAAAGCTCTTAGGTCTCATGGTTGGTCAAGAGGATTAAAAAGTGAAAAAAATATATCTAAAAAAAATAGACATTTAGACTCAAGATTTATTTTTTATAATTCTGGTTTTAATCTACGGCCAACTGATATTTCAGCTTCTATTGGATTAAGTCAGTTTAATGATATGAATAATTTTATATCACTCAGAAATAAAAATAGAAATTTAATTGTTAATTCACTTAAAAAGAATAAGGTTATTAGCGAAAAATTTTATTTTGTAGAGGCAAATAAAAACGTAAAACCTTCTTGGTTTGGAATACCCATTTATATTAAAAATAAAAAAAATAGAAAAAAATTTATTCAAAATATAGAAAAAAAAGGTATTGAAACAAGACCTATAATAAGCGGAAACTTTATAAGACAGCCATCAGTTAAAAAATATAAACTTATAAATAAAGCAAAATTTTTTAATTCAGACATAGTTAATGATCATGGTTTTTTTATAGGTTTACCAACAAAAAAAATTAATAATATTTTTGTAAATAGAATAATTAAAGCTTTTGAACAAAGTATTTAAAAAAATTATCGGAATTACGGGTGCTAATGGTGCACTAGGAAGTCAGTTCATAAAAAAAAATAAAACTAAATACATTTTCAGAATTTACAAAGATAAAATTGAAAATAAAAAAAAATTTAAGTCATGGCTTTATAAAAATTTAGATATTCAGCAATTTGTTCATTTTGCTGCGATTTCATCAATAGAAAGAACAAATAAAAATCCCGAAAAAACCTATAAAGTAAATTCATCAGCAACTATTGATATTATAAAAATATTGAACAAAGCTAAATTAATAAATTTTGATTATTTTTTATTTTCCTCTTCATCTCATGTATATAAACCATCCTTTAAAGCCTTATATGAGAATTCAACAAGAGAACCCTCAACAGTTTATGGAAGATCAAAAAAAAAGTGGAGGATTTTATCTTAAAAAATCGTAAAAAAATAAGATTCAAAATAGGTGTTGCTAGAATTTTTAATTTTTATTCTCACAAGCACGATAAAGGTTTTTTTATTCAGGATATGAAAAAGAAAATGAAAATTAATAATAAGTTTTTAAGAATAAAAAAAATTAATGTTTCTAGAGACTATATTAATTTAAATCAGCTTTGTGAGATTTTATTTTTTATATTTAATAAAAAGATTTCAAAAATTGTTAACGTCGGAAGTGGAAGGGAATTAAATTTGATAGATTTAATCAAATTAATAAAGATTAAAAACAAATTAAAAAATAAATTAATATACGAAGATAAAAAATATCCAGGACTATTTGCTAATATAAATTTATTAAGAAAATTAGGTTATAGAAAAAAAATGATAAAATTCAAATTCAAATGAAAAAATTTATTATATTCAGAACGGATAGACTAGGAGACTTTTTAATAATTACTAATATTATTAGAGCAATAAAAAGAAAATATAAAAACTCACATATAACAGTGGTAGGATCACCTTATAATAAAAAAATTATCAATTCTTACAAAACTATTAATAAAGTACTAATTTATGATAAAAATAGTACGTTGCGTAAAAAAATTTCAATCTTTAGCAACATAGTTAAATCTAATTATTTTTGTTCATTAAGTTTAGATGGAAAATCTTTTTCTAATTTTGCAAATCTTTTTTTAAAAGCAAAAAAAAAATTTGGAATTGCTTACAAGTTTAATCTATTTGATTTTGTATTAAATTTAAAATGGTCTAAGCCAAATTTTTTTTATAATTATTTTATATTTGATAAATTTGAGACTTTTACAAGCAAGAAAAATTTATCAAATGCAGAACATTTACCATCTATATTAGTAAAATTAGCTAATAATCTAAATCTTAAACTAAATTCAAAAAATAATTATTTTTATGAAATTAAGAAAAAAAATATTTATCTATCTAAAAAATTATATAATAAAAGAATAAAGTCAAATTTTATATTGATTCATCTTGATGAAAAATGGAACGATATAATTTTTATTAATACGAATTTATCTCAAGAATTGTTAAATTTTCAAAAAAAAGTTGATAAAAAGATAGTAATTACTTCAAACAATAATAGAGAATTATACTATAAGTATTTAAAGAAAAATTTAAAAAAAAATAGGAAAATTATTTTTTTGGAAAATTTAAATCTAGCAATATTTGAGAGAATGATAGCAATGTCATCATATTCCATCAGCTGTCACTCAGGTTTTTTGGTACAAATATCAGGTTTTAATAATACAAATATTATTGACATTATAAATAAAAAAGATTTTCAGTGGTATAGTTGTTGGAAACCTCTAAACACAAAACATAAATTCGTCTACAAATCCAATTTAAATAAAAAAATCCAATTAAATTCAATATTCAAACAAATTGTAACAGTGGCTAATAAGTTCAAATGATAAAAATTTGGGGAACTTCATTTAGTTTAATAGGTGATCTAATCATGAGCTTACCTCAATTAACTTATTATAAAAAAAAACATAAAAATACCTATATCTACTTTGTAATACATAAAAAGATATCTTATTGCGCTCCACTTTTTTTTAATCATCCTGATATAGACAAAATTCTTATTTCAGGTGAATGGAGCTCGTTTAATTCTGATGATTTTAAAATTGCATCAGAATGCGATATTGTTACTACTAAATTAGATCATATAAATAAAAAAATTTTAGATCGCCAACATGAGAATAATCGTTGGTACAATCAAAGATCTTGTATAGAAGAAACGGCTCTAATGTCTGGAATTACAGACCTAAATGATACCTTAACTAATAATGAAAAAATTCCTTTCTTGAACAAATGGTTTGACTCTGGATTTGAAGATGAGCAAAAAAAAGCTGCCTATACTTATGACAAAGTAGACTCAAAACGAAATAATATTTTAAGTAAATCATTGGCTATATGGCCTTTTGCAGGTTACGGTAGAAGTAAGAACCGCAATCCCTCTGAAAAATGGTGGGGTAGGTTAGTTTCAAAATTAATTGATAGTTCAATCAATGTTTATCATTTCGGTTACTTTAAAGAACCTAAGCTATCTGAAAATAAAAGATATTATCATAAATTAACTAACCTTGATTTTTTTAATCAAATTAAAATTTCCTTAGGATCTAAACTCGCTCTTGGCACAGATTCAGGGTCTATGTGGGTACTAGCTGCCTACAATCATCCAATGATTATATTAGGAACTAACTGGTACGACAATCATGCAAGCAATTTTCAAGCTACTATCCCACCAATTAAAAAGGGAGAATGTATATTTAATCAAAATAATTTTTTAAATTTAAATATTGATGAAGTTTATAAGAAAATTTTGTCTTACGGTGTTAAAAATGAAAATTTTATTGATAAAATTTTAAGATTTTAAGTTTGTTTTTTATTCATTTGAAATTTTATTTAAAGCATTATTCTTGAATAAATCAGCCTCTTTAATGTATCTTCGCACCATATCAACTGATTTATGACCAGTCATAGTCATTATATTCCTTTCACTAGCTCCATATTCAGCTGTTGTGGTTGCAAAACCTGATCTTAGACTGTGACCAGCATATTTTTTTTCATCTAAACCTGCGCTTAAAGCATGCTTCTTTAATATTAAAGCTACGTTTTTATCTGATATAGGAAAAACTAAATTATTTTTATTTTCAATCATCCAGTTTTTAAGATGGTCAACCGGGCAATATTCTACATATTTAAAAGAGGGGATTGCTTTAGTCATTCCCTCTCCGGATTGGTCAGATTTAGATTTTTTTACAAATATTTTTACTCCTTCGTTAACAAATTCAACATCATCTCTAGTAATGGACACAAGTTCTGATCTTCTAAATCCACCTGAGAAACCTAATAAAATTAAAGATTTATCCCTTAATTTTTTAAATTGACTAACTGATGAATTATTAATTACTTTAATTATTTTTTTTAATTCATTAAATAATAGAGGTTTTTTTGCTTTTTGATGAACACCTATTTGTCTCTTTATACCTAATAAATTTTCAACTATTATTGGATGTTTAATATCTAAATAATGTCCTTTGTATCTATGCATAACGTTTATAGACGCTAAACGTCTTTTTAAAGTGCTGTATTTAGATTGTTTTGATAAATATGTTAAATAAAGCGAAACTATCTTTGGATCAGTGGGCATGCTCTTCATCCCATGTTTTGAGCAAAATAATATAAAATCGTTAAAATCAGATTTATAAGCTCGAATAGTATTTTTAGCTTTAGAAAGCTTTAGATTGTCTAAAGTCTCAATTTCAAGTTTTTTAATTTCAGTTGTTAAATCTTTCATAATTTCCGATAACCATTAATTATC
>MDTB01130036.1_pt1 | contig 10626 bp, 6 predicted proteins | sample 811161 | NCBI WGS metagenome assembly MDTB01 (sample SAMN05326650, study PRJNA326480) | marine metagenome | isolation source: seawater | place: Mediterranean Sea | collected 2009
ATACTCAAACGAAAAAGAAGGGTTAAAAATCTCTCTGTTTTACTTTATTTGTTTACTTTATATAAAAGAAGGTTTGGTGCATTTGCCGTATGATGATACGAAAATAATACGTCACACATAAATGCATGTACATATAATTTTTAACCATATCATATACTTCGTATATAATAATATTTAATTTATCATATATTTTAAAATCTACCCACACGCTCTTTGGTCACATCATATATAATTTATCATTAAATTATACGTACGACGTACGAACTCGTATACTTTCGTAAAAAATACCATTCAATATTTTTAAAAATATCATATGCATACTGTTTTTATTTTTTTGTCACCATTTGTTGTATGATATCATATTATTAAAAAATATCATACAAATTATTATTTTCTTTCCTCTAAAATGTTTTTTATATGTTCGTATTATCTATTATATCAACGTCTTCTCCAGTATTATCATTATCAGGCCATAATACATCATCAGGTGGGATCAATCCAGTTTTTGGTAAATAACAGTAAGAAGATGATTTTTTTTTATTACTTTTCTTTTCACTACGTCGTTTAAAAGTGATTGGTAATGTCATTGATGCATATGGCCCACCAATTTTTGTTTTATTATCATTATATGAAAAAAATTTAGATACATAAATTTTTCCTTTCAACTTGTTATGATTTGTATTATATTTTCCATCATCACTAATAGATTTAGTTTCTACTACCCCACCATTTTCCATTATATTTACATTATCTATATGAACTTGTTTGCTATTATTATTAGTAGCAATAGTAGTAGTAGTAGTAGTAGTAGTAATAGTGGCATTGTCATTGTCATCATCATTACTTGACGTATCTTTATTACAATTTAGTAATTTATTTAATAATTCTCCATGTCGTTTCGTAATCATAATGGCAGGGATTTTAATTTCATCATCAATGTATGATTTTCCTCGAGCCATTGCGTGTATTGTAGGACCATCTTCATAATTTACTACAATCATAGCAATGCCACCAGCTTTTTGTACAAATCGACATTTATCAATAAAATCAATCTCTTTACATCTATTAACAAGGACAATAGAATTTTTAATTTCATCTATATTATTTTCTAATGTTCGACATGCATTGCTTGGTTTTGCCCATATTATATGACCTTGAATACAATGATTTTCTAATGGTAAAATTGAACTAAATCCTGCACAACATGATTTATAATATATCTCTGGTAAATTCTGTTTCGTCTTTTCATTTTCATATATATTTTTTATATAACTGTTATTAATATTTTTTTCTTGTTGTTTATCATCATCAAAGGCAAGTTCAAAAATAGATGTTTCCAATGAAACTGTATCAACACAATCAAAATGCAAATGTGGTCCGCTGGAATATCCTGTATTGCCACTATAACCAATAATTTGACCTTCCATAACATGATCTCCTGCTTTCACTACAACACCATCATATTTTAAGTGATAATACCGTGAATATGTATTATCAATATGACGTAATATTATAAAATTAGCACGTGCTTTTAATGCTTTTATTGTGCCACCTTCTTTATATTCTTTACAACAAGCAACGACAATACCATCCTTTGCTGCAACAATGGACGTCCCAATATCCAAAGCAAAATCAAATGCGTATTTCAATGATTCTTGATGTGTTCCATATTTACAATCGTTGCCTTGTACACATCGCCCTTTCTTTATTCCATATTGTGGAGTAGTAAAATTAGTAATACCACAACAGGTGTAAAAAATATTTCTTCTTCTTCTCCGTTGATATAATTGATCTTGTAAAATTTGCTCTTCGTTTTTTCTATTTAATTTGAACGGTATGCGATATATATTATCCCTCGTCGAGTTCATGTTACTTATTTCCAAACAATGTACATAACTTTAAACATATGTATATATATATACAAACTCCCTTTGTACTTGGATGATGTATATATTGTTATTACTACTACTACTATCTCTGGTATATATTTTCTTTTTTACACACAACAAAGTCAATAATATATACAGCAGTACCAACCAGATTGTAAATAAAAAATTCAATAAATTAATAAACAACAACATACACATTTATTATTACACCTCCTCTTTTCAATATAATATATATATATGATAATAAAAAAATAATATATTTACAATTCAATTTGAATAAATTAGACTTCGCTATATGTTCGTAATCATATAAACTTTGCATATTATATAATATATACGTCAACAATATTATTGACGATTACGAAACATCATTGATTGACATATATATATATATATATATATACATATACATACACATCACAGTAATAGTAAAACAAAATAAAGTAAAAAAATTATAATTTCGTATTTAAAAAATAAAATAATCAAATTAATATATGGCAAATTTAGCAATAATTAATGCTCCAAAGAAATTAACTGAATATTGTATTGAAACGATATCAACACATCTACATTTATTTGAAGCCATATCAAATTTACCTGAGTTTATTGCTAGAGATATCTGGACATCTGCACAAAAATATTTGACATATCGAAATGGTAAATTAGAAGATGAAGGATTACAAACATTTCTAGAACTCCATGCGTCTATTTTGTATAGCGATACGCAAGTAGGTGATGGCGGCATTGAAACTTTAAAAGAAATGGATGTTTTAAATTTGCCTTGGTGTAGAAAATTAACAAACGAAGCTTGTGGAGTAATTACACATTTTTGCCCAAATTTAATTTGCTTAGACTTAAGCTATTGCTCAAATGTAGATGATACTGGTATTAAAATTTTAGCAAATGGATTGTTAAAATTGCAATCCATTATTTTAACATATACAAATGTTGGAGATACTGGTGTAACTGCCTTAGTCAGACAGTGCAAACAAATTGAACTTTTGAATTTAGAAGTCTGTAAACGTGTAACTGATAAAGGAATACAAAATATTGCCCGGACATCGAAGTTGAAATTAAAACATTTGAATATTGGTGGCTGTATTAAAATATCAAACATATCCTTTCAAATTGTTGGTGAGCATCTGAAAAATTTAATGTCATTAAATTTAGCAGGATGCGATTCATTGATTGATTTTGATGTGGAGGATGTTTGTAAAAATTGCTTAATTTTAGAACAATTGTCTTTAAGAGCATGTTGGAGATTAACAGATGATGCTGCACGACATATTGCAAATCTTGGTGTGCGACAACGAAAACGTGGGGAAAAATTGAAAGAGGCAATGCAATGGTCTACTACTCTTTCAAATCCACCACGTTATTTAAAACGTTTGGATATTGGTGGTTGCACGCGATTCACAGATAAAGGTTTTCATATGATATTTGGTGGCAATAAATACTTAGAAGAAATTGATTTACGAGGTGGTAATTTATCAGCAAAAATTTTGTTGGAAGATATTATACAATTAAAAAAATTAAAATCATTAATAATTCTTGGTATGAAAAACATTAATCAAGATGATGTTGATAAATTTATTGCTTACATTAAGACGAATAATCGGGAAAATGGTAAAGATGATGATTGTATAAATAATAATATGAAAAATTTAGAATTTTCAAAAAGCAAAAAAAAAAAGAAAAATAATACATAGCGTGTTTAGTGCTTGCTGGCTTGCCAAATATTATAGTGTCTTAAAATCCCTTAAAAAATACTAAAAAAAGTTAAAAGTTTTCTAATTTAACTTGTACACGATATTATTATTCTTCAATTCCTTTTTTCTTCTTTTAATATTATAATACAGTAGCTATACGCAGACTTTTTTTTACACAAAACATATATACATTGTTTATTTAAGCAAACAGATATTAAACATAAATACAGAAATCATTTACCTTGGGTATAAAATAATCACATTTCATACATACATGTAAAACAATGAACAAATTAGTTGAACTTGAATGTAAATAAAGATAAACAAGTTTATTTATTAACAATTATGCCAGTGAAACAAATTGCACGTAAATTCCATACTCTTGACTTAGCTTTAAGCACTGGTGGATTGTATGTTGGCGGTCTTATCGATATTGGGTATGGACCACAAAGGCATGGAGAAGGAACCAGATATTACAAAGATAGGGAAACTATAGCATATGAGGGTTCCTATAAATATGGTAGATGGGATGGTTATGGGAAACGATTTGCTGCTGATGGACGCTTAATTTATGAAGGATATTTTTACAACGATTTGTATCATGGTAGAGGTACTTTATATGGAGATAATGGAGAATATTATGAAGGTGAATAGGTAGACGGATTGAAAGATGGTCCTGGTACATATGTAAAACAAGATGGAGAGAAATACATGGGCAATTGGAAAAAAGGTAAATACCACGGCAAAGGAGAATTGCATAATAAAGAAGGAACTCTAATTTTCAAAGGAACCCACAAATACGGTATTCGAGTTGGTGAATGTTATTTCCTAGATGAATACAATGGAGAAGTATTTGATGGAAATCATATTGATGGAATATTGCATGGTCAAGCGAAATATGTCGATTCGCATGGTAATTCCTATGAAGGATCTTGGAATATGGGTACTCGTGAAGGGTATGGCAAATCTGTAAATAGAGATGGCAGTAAATATGTCGGTCAATGGAAAAGTGATGAGAAAAATGGAGATGGGGAAGACATTGATAAGGATGGTTATAATTTAAAAGGTACCTTTGTAAATGGCTATTTAGAAAATTATGGTATATTGTATTATCCAAATAAAGCAATAGCATATGAAGGTGAGTTTAAAAAAAGCAAATTTCATGGGCTAGGTGAAATATTCCGAGGAGACGGAATACTTGTGTACTCTGGAACATTTAAAAATGGAAAATACGATGGTTATGGAAATTGCTACATGGCAAATAATGGTTATTACTACGGCTACTGGAAAAATGGACTGCGGCATACTGGAAATAGTGAATTAATAACAGTTCAGGAGGAGGAAGAGGAAGGGGAAGAAGAAGACGATGGAGATAAATTTAAAACTGGTGAATTCCGAGATGAACATGGGTGGGTTTACTCCGGCGAATGGGTTAATGATAAAAGGCACGGTAAAGGAAAATTGTATGACCAACATGGTGCACTAGTGTACGACGGTGAATTTGTCAATAATATTGTAAATGGCGAAGGGCATCATCATTATACTAGTGTAATGATGAGAGGGAGTGACTTCAAAGGTACATTTATTAATGGAAAGAAAGAAGGTGATGGCATATTAACGTATAAAGATGGCACGGTCTTATACAAAGGCACGTATGTACACGATACATGGCATGGTGAGGGGGAATGGCAAGATTTATATGGCACGTGGTACAAAGGCACATTTGTTCTTGGGAAACGTACTGGTAGTGGCGAAGTTCAATTGAGCAATGGTCACTTTTACAAGGGTGATTTTTTGGATGGGAAATATCATGGAAAAGGTGTCTTAGTAAAACGTAAGGTGGTTTGTGATGGTTATTTTAAAAATGGGGAATATTTAGAGAGCAATGATGAAAGGGAAGAACGTTTGAAATTAGAAGAAAAAGAAAGAAAACGCAGGGAATTAAAGAAAAATGCCATAGCAGAACAAATGCGAAGACGGGATGCTGCATTGAAACGACGAGCAGATGCAAAAGCAAAAGCTATGTCAAAATTGTCCAATTGGGGGGATGATAATGATGATATGGAAGATATTAATGAAGCAAATGAACGCATAATGGCAGAGGAACAAGAAAAGCAGCGTTTATTAAAAATAGAAGAAGATAGAAAGAAAAAAGAGGAGGAAGCTAAAAGAGCAGCTGAAACTCCAGAGGAAGAAATCTTACCATCATTAGCAAAACAAAAACGACTTGATATATTGAATAAACGTGGTTCAAGAGCATTAAGTAGGAAAAAAATTCCACGTAAACATGGTAAAGGTGTCTCCGAGACCATGGAAATGAAGAAAATTGAACGGAAATCAATGTTACAATTACCAAAGTTGAATAGTCCATAAAATAAATAAAATAATGTCAAACATAATATCAAAATCTTTTTAATCATATTCTCTAAATATACTCTGATGTGTGTGAATGGAACGCTGACTCCATACGTATATATTAACACATATATATATATATAGGTGTATCAACTTAATTCCATTTTATCAAATGATATGATAGTATTGTGCATATCGTGTATATTTAATTTAAACTTTGTTTACTAGCATTTAATGTTTCAGCTAATTTCATTTGATAACTACGAATACTTTGTGTTAATGACAGATTACCATTTGTTGCTGCTAAAATATCATCATCATTTAAGTTATCGTTGTCCTTTAATGATGGTGCGACAATATTTGTAAATTTAGATAATGAGCCATGGGCTTTAGCTGGACCCATATCTGGCATTTTTGGTAAAACAGAACGACGATGCGCAGCTTTATTTTGCCGTTTCCTATCAGAAATCAAAGCAGAATATTGATGTACCAAATTTTTCGCTCTTGATTCTAAAATACCTAAAAACAACATGTAATTATCGCTTTTAACTTCCGTGGTTGGATCGCTAACTGTAATAGCTTCCGGGTTTGATTGTAAAAATTCTATTTGACTGGCATCTTTTCCCGTTATGAATTTATCACAACCAATTTTAAAGAAAGTGGTATGTAATGGCTCAAACAAAGTCTCTAAATTTTGCAACGCCTCTTCATGCATGTGTTTTCCATTTAAATAGGACTGTTCAGATTTTATATTTTCTTTCTGACTTTGAGATAAAACTTCTGCCCTTTCAGCATTACGAGATTCGTTTTCCTCCATGATTGATTTAAATTCATTATTTAATATTTGTACAGTCTTTAATGCTTCCTCATATTCTAGCGTAACCTCATTTACTTTATTGATTAAATTGAATTCATCCTTTGACATTGTATCAAACGAAGTGGTTACAGCTTGATATATTTCTTTGCCATTTCCATTAAATTCTAAACCGACGGCAGCACTTAATGCAGCGAATTGCTTTTTTACATGTTCCAATTCTTTCGATTTCCGTTCATATGCCATATCGCTTAAACTTGCCAATGATGAAGATGAATTTTTTCTACCTTTATTCACTGGCGATAATGCTTTTCCGTGCATCCTTGTTGTGCTAGATCTGCGATGAAGCTTTTGACGCTGCAATTTTTGTATTGCAATATCTGTGCGATCAATGACAACGGTCAAATCTTCATAATCTTTTAAAAATTGATGTTTGTCTTGGTCATACATTTTCTTTAAGTCTTGCATACGGAGTTGTGCAGCATCTCTATCCGCATATAAATTTTCAATTTCATAGTTCAGCTGCTTTAATTCATGCGCTGTATCTGCAAGGTCATCGATCATGCGTTGAGAGACACGTTCAAATACGATTTTCTCCCTGCGTGCTAAGTCGATCTCACGTTTAATTTCATTGTTAAAACCAACTGCCTTGTCATTTTTACTTAAGACGAATTGTTTTCGTTTAGTTAATAGTTCACATTCTTGGCGTATACGCCTTTGACTCACAGCCGGTGCATCAGATGCACCAAGTGGCCGTTCACTAAGTTGCCTAATATCATCTCCGCGAGTGACCCAAGTAGCATAACTGCCCATTTTTTTTCTTGTACCCCAAAGCTCGTCTTTAATCACATTGACTTGAGGTTCCAAAGCATCTATTTGTGTTTGAATTAGTACGATGTCATTCTCTATATCCACTTTTTCTAACTCTAGACCATGTGCTTCACGTACAGCTTTTTGTTGCCATATGGTTAAAGGCTTTACGTCTGAAACATCGTCTTCATCAGCCATCTTTTATGTCCTAGTATATTGGTATGTATTTATATATGCAAATATTGCAACAAAACTGATTTTCTATTGAAAAATATAAATAATGTGGGGAATACAAATACAAACTTCTATATCTATATCTATATATAATTGATGTTTGTGATGTTGTTGTATAAGTGTATATTACGTATTAATTGTCTAGTATGGTATTTATTATTATTATTACAGTTGCACAGTTGTTGTTGTTAAGTGCTTTTTTATGTGAAATAAATAATAATAATACTAATACGCAACAACACGACTAACGGTATTTTCATCCTATTGATCTGTTTTCTGCTTTGTTCTTACCTGGTATCAGAGAGAGGATAGGTATACTGTTATTATACTAATTGGTATACCAGCTTACTCATGTCTTGTATCTTCTCAGTTCTTAGTGGTATCTAGTCGTAAAAGTATTATACAGTACCACAACAGTACTGCTGGACTGTACAAAAAGGATACTGTAATACTATTTTTAAAAGTTAAAGTTGCAACAGAAAAAAAAAAAAGTCTGTTGTTGTTGCAACCTTAAAAAGATGGGAAAGCGGGCAATCGTGGCAAAATGGAATGATAATGCGAATACCAGGAATAATGAATGTAACACAATATATAAAACTATAAAGATATCCATAGATAGATTAGATACCATCGAGTAAAATATACATTGAAGTTATAAACGAATCGCTGTTGTGTTCTCATTATTTCAGATTTTATTCATTTAATCATATATATATATATATATATATATATATAGATTAGAGTTGCGCTTCTAATAAGTTAGAATACTAAATTAATTAATTCAATACAGAAGGATAACATGAGTAACTTGAAAAAAAATAAAGTGACGTCGGCGTTGGTAAGTATTTTCTGTCGACGATATTACTCCTTAATATAGATCCAATGCTAACAATACTGATTTGAATCAAAATACTAGCCATTATTATCAAGTTTAGCGTATGCTTGTTGCTCTATAGCTATGATATTGTTTAACAAAGCTCTGGTATCAACATTTCAATATACGCATTTTACGACGTTAATTATGATACAAAATACAATAGGATTAACTTGCTTATTATTACTACGAAATTACATAGATTTTATAAAGTTTCCTATAAATTTAGATTTGAACTTGGTAAAAGTGTGGATTCCTGCTAATTTATTCTTTGTGTTCATGTTGTATACGGGTTCAGGGAGTTTGCATGGATTGCCTGTTCAACTTGTTACCGTATTCAAAAACACAACAAATGTTATTATCGCCTTTGGCGATTATTTTCTTTTCAATAACGAAACTTCGTCTATGGGTATCTTTAGTTTTGTATTAACCCTTCTAGCTACGTTATATACTGCGAAAGAAGATTTTGAACATCATCAACGAATCCAAGGTTACATTTACATGACTTTGAATTGCTTAACAACCGCAGGTTATGTTTTGTATTTAAGATACGCCATTAAGAAAACTAAATTTACACGTTTTGGTGCGGCATATTATAACAATGTGCTATCGATTCCAATACTTTTCATATTTTCATGTGTCAATAATGGTAACCCAATTAAGCCCTTTTTGCATGATGCATTTTCAAATTTTTCATTTTGCTTCATGCTTCTTTGCACTGGCGCATTAGGTGTTACACTTTCTATATCAGCAATGTGGTGTATTGAATCAACATCTGCAACGACATATTGTGTTGTAGGAGCGGCAAATAAAGTTGTATTAGCTATACTTGGTGTTGTATTTTTCCACAGCAAGATTACGCAAAAAACTTGGATATTTATAGTTGTAGGTATACTTGCAGGTTTATTGTATGGCTTGTCTAAATTACCATCTGCTAAAACAGATGATGATAAAAAAAAAAATGATGATAAAAACAATACGAAGAGTACAATTCCATTGAAAAATATTAAAAGTAGTGTTGTATGAGAGAGAAAAATATACGAGTGTGTAATGTGTGGGCTAATGCAAAAGATTTCAAAATATTAAAAAGTACGAATATGATCTGTAAAAATAATTGACATAGATATGATATTATATACGCGTATCATACAAAAGCTCGTACGATTTTTCGTTCTAAAAGTAATTTCTTAATTCCGTCACTTATATCTCCCATGTATCATATATCAAATATTAATATACGAGTCGTAAAATATATAGTATAATTAACGCTATATAACTTACGCGTATTCTTTAATCTTTAATTTACTCATGATAATTCCTTACTCTCCAGAAAAAATACGAAGTACGAACTCGTACAAAATATTTTACATCATTTATATATAAAATTAATTATTTTAATTTAAAAAAAACAAATATACAGAGGTGCGTGTGTGTGAAATATTTTTTTTTTCAAAAATAAAATAACATACCCACACCAAAAACATAAAACATTGTGTGTTACTGTCCATCACCGAACCAACACAATCGTACAATTATTTGATTATTGCCATCTTGAATTGTGCTAATATTATTTGGACAACCAAGGTATTCCCCTGATTCTTGATTAACACTAATTACTGGAATATGAATTTCTTTTTCTAGGGGATCGCCAACATTCATCTTTGCACGCACCGGTAAGTCTGCTTTTCCATCTTTTTTTTGACAACAAAATATTAACATCTTAGCTCCAGCTTGGCAAGCCTCATATGCAATTGTGCCGAAACTAGTTGATTCTGGAAACCCAGCTGCCGGCCTGCTTACCAAAAGTGCTTTCCCCATGCTCGTTGATGAGTCAATTTTTGGTACGCCGTTTATATCAGTTACACATATGACTGGCAAATGCATTGATGAATAATTAGACTGCTTTCCAAACTTTGCTCGTTTACAATCCATCATGTTGCA
>MDTB01163951.1_pt1 | contig 10626 bp, 11 predicted proteins | sample 811161 | NCBI WGS metagenome assembly MDTB01 (sample SAMN05326650, study PRJNA326480) | marine metagenome | isolation source: seawater | place: Mediterranean Sea | collected 2009
ATATTGGAATTGATTTTCCTTCAATAGCCTTGAGAATAGTTACTGGAATAAGTTTTTCTGGAAACTGATAAGGTCCATAGTTATTAGAACAGTTTGTTATTAGCGTTGGGAGTTTAAAAGTACGTTGCCATGCCCTCACTAAATGATCAGAACTTGCTTTTGTTGCAGAGTAAGGTGAACTTGGTGAGTATGATGTTTCTTCAGTAAAAGGATCACCTGCTGTTTTTAAATCACCATACACTTCATCAGTTGAAACATGATGAAATCTAAAGTTATCTTTTTTTTCAACATCTAAACCTAGTAAATATTTTCTGGTCACTTCAAGTAATACATAAGTACCAACAATATTGGTTTGAATAAATTTAGCAGGGCCATCAATCGATCGATCAACATGTGATTCGGCAGCCAAATGTATTACAAGATCAGGTTGATGCATATTAAAAACTCTCGAAACCTCAGTAGAGTTGCAGATATCTAATTTTTCAAAAGAATATCTTGGATCATTCTCAACAGAGGTTAAAGATTCTAAATTACCTGCATAAGTAAGGTTATCAATATTAACAACACTATGTTTGCTGTTATTAATAATATTACGAATAACAGCTGATCCAATAAAGCCTGCGCCACCAGTTATTAATATTTTCTTAGAGGTCATTGTTGTTCCTTTAAGATTGCAATACAAGATTTAAGAGATTTTCTCAACTCAAAGATATTTAATTTAAACCTATTAAATATTTTGCTTTTATTCATTAAACTAATTTTTGGTCTTTTTGCAAGTGTAGGGTAATGTTCTGATGTTATTGGGTTAACTTTACAATCTACCTTTGCAATTTTAAAGATTTCTTTAGCAAATTCATACCAACTTATCTCACCCTCATTTGAATAATGGTAAATTTGTGTTAATTGATGTTCTTTTTTTAAGTTTTTACATTTTATAATCTGTAAAATTACCTCAGCTAGATCTGTTGCATAAGTTGGGGAACCTATTTGATCACTTACTACATTTATTTCATCTCGCTCTTTTCCTAGCCTCAACATGGTCTTGACAAAGTTGCTACCATACTCAGAATACATCCAGCTAACCCTAATGATGGTGGCATCTACTTGTAAAATTTTTTGTATCACTTTTTCTCCTGCTAGTTTTGTTTTAGCATAAACATTAATTGGATTAGTTTTATCAATTTCTTTGTAGGGTTTATTATTTTGTCCATCAAAGACATAATCTGTAGAAATATGAATTAACTTGGCTTGCTGATTTTTAGCAATCTGAGCCAATTGTGATACCGCTATATGATTAACCTGGTTTGCAAGCTTCTGCTCTTCTTCTGCTTTATCTACTTGAGTATAAGCGGCACAGTTAATAATAATATCAAATGAATTATCTTTAAAGTAACGATCAATCATACTCTCATTACATAAATCTAATTCTTCTCGACCAACAAAAATGAAGTCATCATTTTGGTTAGTATTAGTGATAAGTTTTTGAATAGATTTACCTAATTGACCATTTTTACCAGTAACAAGTATTCTGCTCATTATCTACTATTTAAATAGCTCTTTAGCATTAACTAAAGTTGGATTTGATTTATCCCTGTCTGAAAGTTGCAAGTGTTCATGAGGCAACTTCCAATCAATGGCTAAATCTTTATCATCAAATGCAATACCACGATCATACTCTGGTGCATAGTAATTATCGACTTTATAAGCAAAAGTAGCACTATCACTTAATAAAACAAATCCGTGTGCAAACCCATAAGGTATAAAAAGTTGATACTTATTTTCGCCTGTTAGTTCGACAGCCACATGTTGGCCAAAGGTGGGGCTAGATTTACGTATATCCACTGATATATCTAACACTCTACCATCAATAACTCTCACTAATTTAGCTTGGCTATATGGTGGCAGTTGATAATGCAATCCACGTAATACACCCTTTGTTGATTTTGACTCATTGTCTTGAACAAAATTAACTTTATAGCCTGCAGCCTTTTCAAATAAATCTTTTCTAAAAGTTTCTACAAAATAACCCCGATCATCTTCACGTACAGTAGGCTTAATAAGAATCACATCAGGGATTGTCTGAGGAATAAACTTCAAACTATTTTCCCCGCACATCTAAGTAGGTATTGTTTATATTTATTCTCAGCTAAAGATTGAGCGAATTTTATAAGTTGATCTCTGCTGATATAACCTTGTTCAAAGGCGATCTCTTCAATACAGGCTACTTTCAAACCTTGTCTTCTTTCTATCACTTCAATAAATGATGAGGCTTCAAGCAAACTTTCATGTGTACCAGTATCGAGCCAAGCATAGCCTCTACCCATAAATTCAACTGTTAGACGTTTTTCATTTAAATACATTTGATTTATGGTAGTAATTTCTAACTCACCTCTACCAGATGGCTTTACTTCTGAGGCTTTTTTAACAACATCATTTGGATAAAAATATAATCCTGTTACTGCATAATTGCTTTTTGGGTTTTTGGGTTTTTCCTCTATACTAAGTGCTTTGCCAGCAATATCAAAATCAACCACACCATAATTCTCTGGATCATTTACGTGATATCCAAATACAGTTGCCATGTTTTTTTCTTTAGCATTTAAGACTGCATTAGACAGCATATCACTTATACTTTGGCCATAATAAATATTATCACCTAATATTAAACAAACATCATCATTGCTTATAAAATCTTTACCTAAAATAAATGCTTGGGCTAAACCATCAGGAGATGGCTGTTCAATGTATTCAAATTTCATACCAATATCAGAGCCTTTGCCAAGAAGTTGCTCAAATCTTGGTAAATCTTGGGGTGTAGAAATAATCAATACTTCTTGGATGCCCGCAAGCATCAATACAGATAATGGGTAATAAATCATTGGCTTATCATAAACTGGCATAAGTTGTTTTGATAAGCTTTTAGTAAGGGGATAAAGACGGGTTCCCGATCCACCTGCTAGAATTATTCCTTTCAAGATTTAATTACTCCTAATTATGTTTAATAAATTTTATTTATCATTTATAAAATATCTTTTTTAAAAATTGAACATATTAGTTTATAATTTAATTACAAATTATCATTTACAAACTTACCATACACATTCGTTTTTTTCCATTCCTTAGTATTTTCATCATATCTTTTTACTATTCTTCCTGGTGCACCAACTATTACACAATAGTCAGGGTACAATCCTGACAATACTGCATTTGAACCAGCTATACATTGTTTTCCTAAAATAGTTCCCGAATTAATAACTACACCAGTTCCTATAAAACAATTTTCTCCAATAAAAGTTTTTTTAACAATTAATTTTTGATCCATAATATGTTTGCCTATTTCTTGATAGTTATGTTCATTATCAGTGATAAGTACATTAGATGAAATTGTGCAATTTCTGGAAATTTCTAATTTTGAGTGTGCTGTTATATGTAAATTATGACCGATAGACACATTGTCATGAATAATAATTTTTGCATCTACACCTAAACACTCCATTCTAGAATTTGGAAAAATACGAACTCTTTTTCCTATAAATATTTGTTTAAAATTTTTAATATAAATAGGCTTACCTATATAAGATGGTAGACCAAATTTTCCAAAAAAAGACTTATATAATAATCCTCGAATAATCCAAAATATTTTAAATATCACTTATTAACTCCACTATTTAATAAAACATTAAAAAGTTGACTACAAGTATCAGTACTAAGCCTACTTTTTTTAACTCTTGAGTGTTTAACAAAAATTGAGTTGTTTTCTAAAAAAGCTACAATATATTTAGCTAGCATGTGCTTATCATTAGGCTCAAAAAAATTTACCTTGTTATAATTTCCAATAGTCTCATGTGCATATGGTAAATCAGCCACTATTATTGGTTTATTAAACATTTTATATTCAGATAAAGGCAAACCCCAAGTTTCTAGCCTAGATGGAAAGATTAAACAATCTGATTTTGAATAAATTTCAAAAACTTTCTCTCTAGTTTGAAGACCTATAAACTTAATATTTTTTAAATCATTATATTTTTTATATATCATTTGAGCATATTTATTTTCATTTCCATCGATAGTTATCAATACCTCAAACATGCCTTTATACTTTTCGTCTACAATTCTAACTGCATCACATATAACTTCAAAATTTTTAAAAACTCTTGGAAATGAAGGAAAAAAAAAGATTTTTTTATCATTATTAATTTTTCTAATATTTACAGGAATAGAAATATCAATATTTGGATTGGCTACTATTACATTTTTAACATCAAACCTTTTTTTAAATTCATCTTTCATCCAATTTTGTTGTACAATTACAAAATTGTTTCTCTGTATGTTTATTTGGTAAATAAATTTATATAACCAATTCTGAAATGAAAAATTTTTATCTAAAAAAAAATCTTTTTTAGTAAGCTTATAAAATGGTGAGGGGTTATGACAATAAACGGCTTGAATAGTTGAATTCACTCTTGGACTCATATCATGTAAAGATAGCCATAAATAGGGGTTAAGCTCTTTTGATAATTTATAAAAATAAAAATATTCGTAATACAATCTATATAGATAAGATGATGCGGACTTTGGAAATTCTATGTAACGAATATTTTTTGTATTTGGTGTTACAGACTTACTATGAACCAATGCAATAATTTTATACGAACTTGCCAAATCATTATCAAGATAATTTAAAAAATCTTGTAAAATAGACAATGGCCCACCACTCCTTAAATTAACAGCTGAAATAACAATTAGTCTTTTCATGACTCTACAAATTTAATTTATAATTTTAGAATTCCTCACTTTAAAAAAATATCACGGTTATTGAAGTTATGTTTGTTAAAATAAATAATAGAGCTTAATAATAAAAATACAATTGGTGAAAAGTATCCACTGCCTCTTAAAAATATAGTTATAAAAGACATAATAAATACTGAAGCATAAAACGTATCTAAATAGCTATAGATTAAATTATATTTTTTTATTTGGTATATAATTTTTATAAGAAAAAACGTATACATAGAAATCAAGACTATACCTAAGATACCTAATTCAGATATCATTTTAGGAGCTAGACTTCCACCATCCTTTAGATTTAAACTAGGTAAATTCAAAGATGCCAATTTATTTTGAAAAAAACCAATTTGTCCCTCAAAACCAAGTTGATTGAAACCAATGCCTAAGAAATCATATTCAAATAAGTTTAAATAAGCCCTCTCCCAACCTGATAAAAAAACTAATAACGAAACATTATTCGTGTCAATAAAAGATATTCTGTCAACAAAATAGCTAAAGCTCTCTGTTCCTATAAATGATAGTATTAAACCTGCAGGTATCAAAAAAAAAATAAAAGTTTTTTTAATTGAATACATCAACATAACCAAAATTGTACCAACCAGTAGAGTTAAACTTAGCACAGTTAATGCTAATGTTAAACTGATTGAAATTATCAAATAAACATAATAATGCTTTTTAGAAGTTAATACCTTGAACAATAGAAGTGGTAAAAATATTAGACTAAAATGTGACATCTCTGGAAAAAAAAGTAAAAAAGGTTTTCCAGACAAAAAAAAATTTACTTTTATTGAAAAAATAATACCATCAATTAACACTATATAAAAAACAGCAGAAATATGATTATATAATTTCTTATCATTTATGTTCATGGAAAATATTACAAAAAAAATAGCTCCAATCGTGCATATCCAAATCATAAGGTATGATAGAATAAACCTATCATATTCAAACCAATCAAATGATACCATTGAATAAAGACTATTTACCAAAATCAAGATTAGGATGGTAAAATACAATAAATAAGATTTCTCTAATCTAATACTTTTATACTTTAATAAATAAATAAAATAAATTAATAAAACTGAAATTAGAGCACCCGTGCTGTAGGAAATCCTTTCTATATAAATATAGTATGCACCTGGTATTATAATAATAAATAATAGTGAAGTAAGAAAAATATTTATTCGCATATGATGATCGCTACTTCAATGAATAAGTACTTAAAATCAATGATTAACTTTACAATTTTCCTAGAAATTTTCTTATAATCCATTTTAATCTAGCCCACAAAGTATCAATATAGATATGCAGAATTGAGGGTCGCGTATTATGCTTAAGCTTTGCTTCATAAGTTTCTCTTAATATCTCAGAAATTCCCCAATGGCTTTCTCCTTGGCTTTGTCCACCGACTCTGAAATTACATAATACTTCACTTACAAAACCTGCTTTTAGCTTATTGCCAGCCCTAAGCAAAAATTCATAGTCAGCACAAACAGGAAAATTTGTATCATAAATCCCATACTTTTCAAATAATGATCTGTGATGTAGTGATCCTACGTGGGCTACAGTCATATATATTGAAAAATCTTTCCAATTCCATGCTTTGCCTATTATTCTAATTGTTTTTTTATCTTTTGTAATCAAATAAGATTGTGAGGAAATAAATTCAACTTCAGTTAATAAATTAATATTTTCAACATACTTTTGTATCGCATTAATTTCATAAAAATCATCAGCACCTAAAAATCCAACCCACTGACCATGACTTAATTTTAAAGCTTTATTCCAAGCGTCAAAAACTCCTTCATCATTCTCACTTATCCAATAGTCAATCTCATCTGCATACTTTTTGATAATATCTAAAGTACTGTCAGTGCTTCCACCATCAATAACAATGTACTCTACATTGTCATAAGTTTGATTTATTACACTCAGTATAGCTTCTTCAAGGTAATCCTCACCATTGTAGACGACCATAATGATTGAGATAAGAGGCTTATTATTATATGATTTTTTAAAATAACCTTTGCACCTTAGTCCACCCTCAGCAACTCTATCTTTGTTTGCTGGAAAAAATAAAAAACTCTCAAATTTACTATTTGAATTATTTACAATCTCTGGCTTTTCTTTTATTGCCAATCTTGTAGTGCTAAAGCTTTTATCTAAACAAATAATATTACTCATTTTTAAAAATAATACATCATTATTTGGTCCTAAAATAAAATGAACCTGGCTCTCTATCCGTAGCAAGATATGGGCAAACCTTATGAAGATCATCGTAATATTTATGTTTAAGGAAATTTAGTGCAGCCACCACTTCCAAACCAGAACTTCCGGTTAATAATGCTTCTAACAAGTACTGCTCATTCCAAAATCTAACTTGGTCTTTAACCCACAAATCTAAATAGTCACGTGGAGAAAAGATGTCATGGACATGGACAAATACATCTTTTTTCAAACTTGGAATAATTGACAAATACTCTTGTAATACGTCACCTTGTGGGCGTATCATATGGGAGGAATCGATGAATAATAAATCACCAGCTTTGAGATCTTGAAACAACTTTAAGTCTAGGCTTTCAACTTTATCCCTGATTAGTTCAATCTTTGGAAAACTTTCTAGCCAAGGTTGTTCATATGGTTCAATACAGACATGTGAGCAAATACTATCTTTCTCTCTTTTATTAAACCAAATTGCACTTTGAATAATCTTTGTTGATTCTCCACATCCAACTTCGATAATTTTTTTTGGCTTTAAATACCTTACAAAATTGAATAAGAATTCAGCATCCCCAGAATCAAAAGAACCATTCTCAATTTTGAAAGAAGAACGATCTGATTTATTAGTTTCTGTTTTAACAAAATGATCAAAATCATTCTGATAAGTTAATTGCTTTAAAAGCTTAATCTGCTCTTCTTCATTAAAATCAATTCCAGGTAATTTTCTTGGCTCACGGAGGTCACTCGTGAGATGCTTATCGTTAAACATTGGTTCATAATAATGATCTCTTAATGGAAAAACGCCTACTTTTTTAAGGATATTTGTAGATCGTTTTAAATTATTTGAACCAACTCTTCTGTAGAGCTTCAATACAAATGCTGAAATTACAAGTACAGGTAAAAACAACCATTCTATTAAAGGTATAATTCGTTTAATCAAATCTTTCATTTCTTCTTTTCTCCTTTAATTATTTTATGTACTCTTTAATTTGATAAACATAAATACTTCATAATTTTAGTTTTTTAAAATTAAATAAAATAAGATTTAATTAATTCTCTTTTTTAAGAAATACTCCATCTACTTGCAGTGTTCTTCCGTCACGTCTATCGGTAAATCCTTTCTCAAGTGACCATAATACAAAACCCTCTTTTTCTAGTCTCAAAATTAGATCTTTCCAAATATCTTGCCCCTCATAAAGTGGAATTAGAGATAATTCACAAAGCACACCTTTAGCTCTTTTTAAGGTCTTAAGAGCACCATCAATTACTTTAGACTCATATCCTTGGGTATCTATTTTAATAAATAAATTTGAAAATTTATCTAAATAACTGTCTGCAACAGAATCTAATGTGATAATTGGTGTTTTTTCAGTTTTAATATATATTGAGTTTTTTCCAGCATCAGAATGAGATTTAAGCATAGGTAAAATAGATGAAGAAACAGAATTTTTAGAAATGTTAATATCAGTCATTCCATTATAATCTCCAATAGCTGATCTTTCATGAACAATCCAATTTTTTTCTTTGGATGCTTGTTGAATTAACTTTTCTCTAGCACTTGTCAAAGGTTCAAAACTAACAATCATACCTGAATACCCTTTATCTCTCATCTCTAATGAAAATTGACCAGTGTTTGCACCAATATCAAACAAGATATCAATTTTAACCTTTCTCATTGCTGCAACAATTTGTGCTTCAAAGCTTGCTGTTGGTTGAAATCGATTCACTTCAATTCCAAATTTATTTAATAATTTTTTTATTTTTTTTTTCATATTAATAAACTTTAAAGTTAAATCTAATCTTTCTTATTCAAAAATCAAATAGTGATTATTCTTACGAAATTTAGTGTTTAGAAACTAATAAGTATATTAATGATAAAATCATACTATTGCTAAAAAATGCCAATAATTAAATTTCATAAATTAACAAAAGAACAAATTGATATATTTAATTTTTTAAAAATTAAATATATCTAAATTACTCTAAATCATGTAAAAGTAAAAAACTGTAAAATAAATAATTTAACAAACTTAAATGAACTTTGGAGTAATTGGGCCTGGTAAAATGGGTCAGCTTTATATCAGAGATTTTATTAAATGTGGTGCAAGGTTAACTTACTTAAAATCCTCTAATCCCCAAAGAACTGAAAAAATAATTAATAAGTTTCAAAAAGGGGGGCATCTAAATTACAATAAAATAAAAACTGTAGATTTTTTAGTTATTAGTTCAAAAACCAATACTCATTATAAGTATATAAATAAGTTTTATAAAAAAAAAGAATTACTTATAGAGAAGCCCTTTTTTTTTTGTAGAAATAAGTCATACAATTGGCATTTAAATAAAGCAAAATTATTCTTAAAATCTAATAAAACCATAAATCTTAATTTAAGTAATTATTTATTTGGTGATATTTATAAAAACCAAAAAAATTTAACATATAAAAAAAGCAATGAATTTTTTTTTTCTTTTTATACTGCTGGTGATTGTAAATACAAATTTATAATTTTAGATCTTATGCCTCATTTTTTTTCAATAATGCAGAGGTTAACTCAATGTAATCACATAAAAATAATTTCTAGAAAAATTAATAAACATAGTTGCAATTTAGTAATTAAAGTTGATAACTATTTTTGTTACATTGATTTAAAACAAAATCAAAAAAAAAAAATGTTATCTTTTGGCTTTAAAGATTTTATTTTTTCGAGACAACAAATATTATATAGAAATACTGTAAAAAACTTCCTGTATAATAAAAAATACAATTTGAAAATTAAAACACCTAATCCTTTGACAAATTTCATAAAAAACTACCATGATAGGAATGGCTTAGCTAGCTTAGGGAAAAAATTTATTTATAAAAATTTCAAATTAACTTTAAAAACTTATTTTTAAATTTTGAATGTCTTCAATATTATTGAAATCTTGAAATTCTCCTTTATCTAAAAATACTTTTACATTATTTTTTTTTATAATTTTATTAAAAAGTTCAATTTCAAAATCTTTTTTTATATTTTTTATATTTTTCTTTAATAAATTTTTTTTAATCAAACACATTCCCGTATAAAAAAAATGATTATTTGAATTTAAAAAATTATAAAACTTTTGATTTTTTACAAATGAGACTACTTTGTTATTTTGTTTAACTTTAAGAAATCCATATTTAATAATTTTAGATGTGCTTACAAATGAACAGTCAATATTTTTTAAAAATGTTTGATGAAATATTTTCTTTAAATTAAATTTATACAAACTGTCCCCATTCATTATCAAAATATAATCGAACATATCGATAAATTTTATAGTTTTACTTATCCTTTTTACAATACTTGAGTTAATACCCGTAAAATTTAAAAAAATTTTTTCTTTGAAGTTTTTTATTACTTCTTTTTCAACTTTTTTATGAGCATGTCCTGTTAAGACAAAAATATTAGAAACTTCATTTTTGTTCAAGTAATTAATATTTCTAGAAACTAATGTTTTGCCTTGTATCTTTATAAGTGATTTATTAGTATTTTTAAATTTTGGTCCAAGTCTAGTGCCCTTTCCACCACATAAAATTATAGCTGCAATTTTGTTTTTTTTATACATTCAAATAAAATACTTAATTTAAATAAATCA
>MDTB01031011.1_pt1 | contig 10625 bp, 10 predicted proteins | sample 811161 | NCBI WGS metagenome assembly MDTB01 (sample SAMN05326650, study PRJNA326480) | marine metagenome | isolation source: seawater | place: Mediterranean Sea | collected 2009
AGATATGTTTGTTTTTAGAGCTAATAAAGGCAGCCGTAGCTGGTTAGATGTGCATAATTTAAGTTCGGTATTTGCCTTACCGTTTCATTTAATGATTACCTACACCGGGATTATTACTCTGATATTTATGCTGTTTCCCCACCCTGTTAATACTGTTTATGAAGAAGGTATGACTGGCTTTTTTAAAGACTTTTCTCCTAGTAACCCCATTAATAATAAAGCAAAGGGCGAAGCTGAACTTGTGCCTATGAAGACTATTTTGGATCAGGTTTATACTAAGTGGCCAAACGCCGATATAAACCGTGTAATGATCAGTAACCCTAACAAAGCGGCTGCCACGATTATGGTATTGGTAAGCCCTGGTAAGGCGCTGCGTGATCAAACTCCGCGCCTTATATTCAATGGCGTAACGGGTGAACTCATCGCACAAACTGATGATGAACTCACCGGCAGTAAAGCGCTGTATGAGTCTTTAAATTCAATGCACACTGGGCGTTTTGCAGAGCCATTACTGCGCGGTTTATATTTTTTAGGCGGCATTGCTGGCTGCATTATGATAGCGACAGGCTGCATAATGTGGGCTAAGCGCTTACGCGAAAGAATGAAAAAAAATACTCAGCCATCTTGGGGGCTAAAGCTAGTTGAAGGGTTAAATCTAGGAACATTGATGGGACTGCCCTTGGCTACATCGGCTTTCTTTTTGGCTAATCGTTTACTCAGTAAACAGGTTGCTGAGCGCGCGGATAAAGAAATACTCGCTTTCTTTTTAACTTGGCTATGTGTGTTCATCATTGCCTTTGTAAAGCGTGACAAGCTGCAATGGTGTGTTATGGCGGCTATAAACAGTATTGCCTGTTTTAGTGTGCCAGTGGTTAATGCGCTCACCACTGAAGGTAATATAATTCAGTATTTACGTAACGATCAGTGGGCTTTATTCATGTTTGATAGTTTGTTTTTACTGTTCGGTTTACTGTTTTTGTTACAAACCGAAAAATTACGTACTGGGCTGCAAACTAAAAAGCGTCTACACATAAGTACTCAGGAGCAAAAAATATGATTACCTTGCTGCCATTTAGTTTATGTTTAATTGCTTTTAACTGCTTTGCGCTAGCTAAATATAATCATTTCAAGGATGTTTTTAATAAGCGCCCTACTCAACCGCAGCGTTTAATTTTATTGAGTGTTGCTTGGATCAGTATTTTACTAAGCTTGCTACTTTGTGTGAACCAGTTACAGGGTTATGGCGGTTTACAGTTTTGTGGCTATATGACGTTAAGTGCCTTAATTGTAATGATTTTTTATAGTTTTTTGGTGAGGTTAACTAAGCTTTTTAATTTACTTATATTAGTGATTTTGGCCATGAGTACGTTATTTTTTGGTTTAAATGGGCTTTAGTTAGTAAAAACCTGATCTCAAACAATAGCTAAAATTGAGCTAAAAAAATGGCAAGCCATAAGGCTTGCCAATAATAAAGGGGGATTGTCATTATGTCTTCACCTGCCTGTCTCTTTGCAAGTGAGGCTAATATAGTCCTACTTTATTTAGTTTACCTTACAATAAGGTGAACGTTTTATTACAACCTAGGGGCGTGTAAACCCCCTTTACAGCGGTTTTTGATTTACCCAAATAATCTCATCAGTTGCAAAACCAAGCGCTTTTACTTGGCTTAAAAAGTGCTGCTTAAGCTCTTTGCTTACTGTTGGTGTGCGTGATAAAAACCACAAGTAATCTTTGCTATAGCTTGTTATAAAGGCATACTGATAATCAGGCTGGTCAAGTTCAAAAATAATATAGGCGCCATAAAATGGGCCAAAAAAAGATACTTTAAAATGCCCTGTATCGGTATTTTCAACAAATTTAGCTATGCCTTCAGCTTGGTCCCACAGCTGCTCTTCACTAATAAACCCTTTGTTTAATACCTTTACCGTTCCATCATTGTTAATTGAGTAGGTGGCTGTTACTTGTTCCATTCCTTGTTCAAATGAATGGTCTAATCGAGCTATTTCATACCACTTGCCTTGATATTTTTCTAAATCAAAGTTTTTAACTGGGGTTATTCCTTCAGGAGCGCTGGTACAGGCACTGAGTAAAAACACGATGGTAATAAATAATGCAGCTTTAAAAGCGAGTTTCATGTTGTTTCCTTTTCTTTAGAAATTGCTATAGGATCGCTTTAATACTAAAGCAATTTAAAGAACTTAGCATGAAAATTTGGGTTGATGCTGACGCTTGTCCGGTGGTAATAAAAGAAATTTTATTTAGAGCTGCAGAGCGTACGCAAACAGAAACAATACTGGTTGCAAATCATGCCATGCGCATTCCACCATCAAAATTTATTAGCCGACTGCAAGTGTCATCGGGCTTTGATGTGGCTGATGATGAAATAGTAAAACGCATTGAAAAAGGCGATTTGGTGATCACTGGGGATATTCCGCTGGCAAGTGAAGTGATTGATAACGGCGGCCAAGCGCTTAATCCGCGAGGTGAGCTTTACACCACTGAAAACATTCGCTCCTTACTAAATGTACGCGACTTTATGGATACTATGCGCTCAAGCGGCGTAGAAATGAGTGGCGGGCCGCCTCCGTTAAGCCAAAGTGACAGACAAAACTTTGCTAATAACCTTGACCGTATTTTAGCGCAAAATAAGAGTAGTTAAGGTGAGCAGCCAGTTCATAGGGTTAGGTGATGACTCATTTAGAGTTGCTGTGTATGTCGCAAAAGCGCCCCCTATGCCCTACTTTGAAATACTAGAGCAGTTAGAGCCTGTGGTTAGTGGGCAAATAAACAGTATAAATCAGCACTGTGGCAATGGCTGGCGAAAAGTCTTTAATGTGTACGCCAAAGTGTTATTTGCGCTGCCAAGCGAGTATTACTCATTTGCCAAACAAGCAGTGAGCTGGCAAGCATATCGAGATGAGCTGTTGTTACAGCAGCATAGCGGGACTGCATTACTCTTTAGTGCGCCGGTGCTCACTGAGCATAAAAACCAGTTGCACATTATTGCGGGAAGAACTCACGCTAATAACTTGATACAACAAGGTAAGTTAAACGCCCAACTTGATTGGCTTGATGATGAGTTTGCTATAGATAAAAGCCAGAATATTATTGTGTGCCCCTATTTTGATTATAGGCAGTTAAGTAATATTAAAATTGCCCGTTTGAGTGAGTTAGTGGCTCAGATAAGATAAGCCACGCTCTCTTTTGCTTTACACAATGTGAGTTAGTTTTTGTGCGCTATCAACTAGCATTAGCGAGCCTATAATAAACAGCACACATGCCGAGGCTCGTCCAAATTTGAGCGACAATGCGGGGTTGTTACTGAGGATTTTTTTGGCGCTTATTCCTATTAACCAATACACTAACGCACAGCCTACTAAATGAATTACACTCAGTACCAGCAATTGTTCAGTGATAGAAAACGATAAAGTTGGCAATACAAACTGCGGTAATAAGGCTAAAAATAACAGCATCACTTTAGGGTTTAAGCCACTAATAATAAAGCCCTTTCTCATCCACTTTAGATGCGTATCTGAGGTGTGTTGTTGGCCACTGACATAAGCTGTAGGCATAGGAGGAAATCGGTACAGTGATACGGCAATCCAAATGATGTATAAAGCGCCAAACAAGGTTAACAGCTTTATAAAGATGGCATGCGACGCTAATAGCGCACCTAACCCTACCACCACTATTAAACTGGCCACTAAATGCCCAAGTATTAACCCCGATACTGCAGGAACAATTTTGTCGCCCGCTATTCCTGCGCTAATTGTATAAGCCCAATCAGCTCCAGGGGTGAGTACAAACAAAATTGACACCAGCCAAAAAGAAAAAATAATATTAATATCCATGCGCTATAACCCAAAATAAGTGAGTAGCTATTTTATTTCTTTCTGATGAGTAAAAGTTACTGTATTTTACCGATATAAGCATTCATTTTAGGAAATAATTAGCTATGGATACCATAGATAGGAAAATTCTTGCGCAGCTACAAGTTGATGGCAGGCTCACCCTCTCTGAATTGGCTGATCGTGTTGGGCTAAGCGTGTCGCCCTGTCACCGCCGTGTTAAAGAGCTTGAGAAAAGCAAAGCAATTGTCGGTTACCGCACCGAGATTTCACCGGAGAAAGTGGGTTTAAACTTTTCTGCACTCGTATTTATTACTATCAAAGAGGGTGATAAAGCGTCGTTAAGCAAATTAGAGCAAGCGGTGGATGCTATTCCTCAGATCACCAATGCGCAACGTTTATTTGGTACCCCAGATTACTTATTACACGTCGTTACTAAAGATTTAGCTGCGTTTCAGCAACTTTATGATGACAAGCTATCAGCCTTACCAGGTGTACAACGTTTAACCTCAACCATTGTGATGAAAGATATTGTAAGAGCGCGTAATTTGCATTTTTAAATGATTACCGAATTAAAAATCGCGACGATGACGCTGCAAAGCCTGTGGCGAGTGGCTTTGCAGTTATTTATAAAAATAAAGTGTAAATAAAGCTTGTTATAAAGTGTATTACTGTTATTCTGCTCGCCATCGGGTTGATAGAAAGCCCAGTTTATTTGTAAGTACCACGTTGTTATTAGTAATAATCCTTCGCGATATCCTCAAGTTAAATGTTTGTTTTCTTCCTGTTAAACGCCTATTTTAGGGCAATTTTTTATTTATTTTTTTAGGATATTATTATGTCTAATACAACTACTGGTACTGTAAAATTTTTCAACGAAGCTAAAGGTTTTGGTTTTATCGAGCAAGAGTCTGGCCCAGACGTTTTCGCACATTTCAGCGCAATCTCAGGCGACGGTTTCAAAACTTTAGCTGAAGGCCAAAAAGTACAGTTCAGCGTAACTCAAGGTCAAAAAGGCCCGCAAGCTGAAAACATCGTTTGCATCTAATTTAAAGGGAGTGGGCTTTAAAGCGCACTCACCACGCTAAACTAACGTTAAGCGATGAAGCTAATATCAATGCGATATTAGCTTTTTTTTTCAAAAAATTTATACCACGTACCCACTAAACCCAAGTGCTTTAAAGTATAGTTTTGGAATGCCAAAGCCACACTCGTTGAGTAACTCACTAAAGCGCATGCGATCAAGCGGGTAAAACTCACGCTCTAAGTTATGTGCCATTTGCGTTTTTCCTGCTTCACTAAGGCCAAGCTCTTTGCATGTATTAAGTTGTGCCTCTCGTTCAAACGGGGTTTCTGGGCGCATTAAATCAGCAATAAATACTGGTGCAGATTTTTTAAGATTATTTTTAATCCCCTTTAATAACTGCTTCTTATCGCCGTTATCTTCAACAAAATGCATCACCAATAAACATAATACCACGTCGGCTTTAACTTTTAATTTATCTACTGGTTGGCACTCAATGCTGATACGTGCATCAATACCTTGCTCTATAAAGCGTTGCTTAGCAATGGCTAACATGTCGGCCGAGGTATCTTGAGCGGTAAACTGCCATGTAGAATTAATATTCGCCAGCGCTGCGATTTCTTTACCTGTGCCCGCGCCTACCACTAAAATATGGGCGTTATCAGTTAACGTAGCGCTTAGCTGTGCGTTGGTTAGTTGATGTAATAGCTCGTAACCAGGGACTAAACGGGTAATACGGTTATCATACTCTTGTGCTTCTTCGCCTGTAAAAGTGGGCATACTATTTCCTTAAATTACGTTTATGGTGGAGTATCCACCCGGTTTTTTAGCGACATGAATTTGCGTTGCAACGCGTTCGCTCATTTCACTTACATGTGAAATCACACCGACCTTTCTACCTTGCGCTTGCAGTGAATCTAGCGCGTCCATTGCAATACTAAGTGTTTCACTATCTAGTGTACCAAAGCCTTCGTCAACAAATAACGAGTTAATTTGCACTTTGTTTGAGGATAGAGAGGCCAGCCCTAATGCAAGTGCCAACGATACTAAAAACGATTCTCCCCCAGAGAGTGTGTTTACAGAACGTTGTTCATCGGCCATATCGCGGTCAATAATCGCTATATCAAGTGAGTCAGCTATTGCTGTGAGTTCGTAACGCTTATTCAGCGTTTTTAAATGGCTATTAGCATAATGTAGCAATATTTTTAGTGTTTGTGTTTGCGCTAAATTACGCATTGTTTTGCCGGTTGCATCACCGAGCACTTTATTAAGTAAATGCCATTGTTCTACTTGTTGTTTAAGTTTGCTTAGCTCAGCCTGCTTGCCCTCAAGGGCTTTTGCATTTTGGTTGTGCTGCTCGATGGCGGTATTAATCGTAAGTAAGGTATTTTGTAATTGTGTTTGCTGCGCAGTTAATTCAGCTTGTTGCTCAATTAACTGTGCTTCGTTGTGTGCTGGCTTATTATTTTGCTGATGCTGATCATTGGCTTGTTGCTGTTGTTTTAGCGCGGCTCGGGCATCAACTAATGCTTGAGATAACTGCTCGCTATGCTTTAGCTGCTCTTTAATATCGTCATTACTTATGGCCAGTAGCACCTCGATTTGCTGATGGCTTATATCAGCATACAGCGCGCTAAATTCTTCAAACCAAGCATTATAGCGTATTTCAAGTGTGGTTAGCTCCTGGCTGTTATCGGCGAAGCGCTGCTCAAGGTTTTTAAGTGTAATAGCCTGCTCATCGCGCTGTTTTATGGCGCTATCGTGTGCCCGTTGACTCTGATTTAATTCACCCTGACACTGCTCTACTTGCCTATTCAGCTGAGCCTGATAGTCATCAGCGCTGATCGTTTGGTTATCAAATAACGCTAAGCGCTGTTGCTGAGTATTATTGTGTTGCTGCTGTGCCTGAGTTAAATCGTCGTTGAGCGTGCTAACTTGCTGCTCAGCTTTGGTCATAAGCGGGGTTAGCTGCTGCAGCTGTAAATTGGCGCTGTCTAATTGCTTTTGAGTGTGTTCAAGTTGTAGTTGCTGATGTTGATACTGCTCTACTTGCTCACCTAACTCGCTTAGCGTTAACGCGCCGGTTTGTAATGCTTGCCAAAATTGACTGTTTTCAAAGTGAGAATTCAGCTCACTTATAAGTGCTTCGCGTTGGCTGTGCAATTCCTGGTGCTTATTATTAAGCATGGTGAGCTGATTATTCAGTTCAACATGCTGGGTATTTAATTGTTGCTGCGCAGTCTGTTCTTTTTTAACCGTGTTTTGCAGTTGGTTAACCGCTTCTTGTAACAGATCTTTTTGTTTTTGCGCAGCAAAGTACTGCGTTTTTTGCACGCTTAATTGTTTATGGGTGTCATCAAGTTGCTCAACGTTCAAGTCATTAAGATCTGTTTTAGCCGCTTGCATGGTATTTTTAATGTCTAACATTTTGGCTTGGGCATCAGCAATCGCTTGGCTATGCTGCTTATGCTCTGCGACTAAAACCGCATGCTGTGTTTGATGTTGATGTAGCTGGGTTTGTGCATCTAAGTGCTGTTGTTTAGCGCCAGTATAAGTATTTTCAAAGTCGGTTATTAAGTTATTAAAAGGTTGGCTTTGATTGTTTGCAAAAGGATGCTCAGTGGCTCCACAAACCGCACATGCCTCATTAGGCAGGAGTTGTGCGCGTAAGTGTTCAACATGTTCACTCGCGCGCAAGCGTGCTTGATTAAGCGATTGTTCGGCGTGTTTCAGTGCTTGCTCTTTACTGCTTAATTGCGCGAGCAATGTAGTGTTAGTTTGCTCACTCTGAGTTAGCTTTTCTGCCACATTGCTTTGTTGCTGTGCAGTGTGCTTTAGCTCTTGATTAAATTGCTTATAACGCGCTCGCTGCTCTTTTAAATAATCGATGTTTTTAAGCTGATTATCGCACTGCTCAATACTAAATTGCTCTTGCTGTTGGGTGAGTTTATTTAGGTTTTGTTTTTCAGTGCTTAGCACTTGCTCTGCATGTTCAAGCTGTTTATTTTGCTCATTAAGCTTGGTAGCGAGTGTGCTTAGCTGCAAAGTAGTTGCTTGCTTTTGTTGCTCGAGTGTTTTTAATTGCGTTGTAGTATTAAAAAACTGCTTAAAGCTGTGATTAAAATAGTTCCAATCAGTGGCCAATGACTTAAGTTGATTGTTCTCTTGTAACCATTTCTTATGGTGGGCGCTTTGTGTTGTTGCCTGCTCCACACTGAGATTATTTTGTTGTAACTGCTGTTGTAACTCGCTTAATTGCTGCTGCTCTTTAGTTTTTTGTTGTGTCAGGCTTGTAATGCTTTGCGTAAAAATAGCTAATTGACTGTCGAGTTCACGTGCCTTTGTAATCAGTGGCTCAGCCGTTTGTTGTTGTTGTTTTGCTGTTGCTAGTTCGCTTTGTTGTTTTTTAACCTTACTTGCTTGCTCGTTAATAAGCGCGGCATGATCTAGCGCGTTTAATTCTTTAATTTGTGAATTTAACTGGCTGTTTTGCACCGTTAAGCTTTTAAAACGCTGGCGATTATCTTTAATTTCAAGCGCACTTTGTGCTTGTTTGGCTTGCTCAGTTTGCACTTTAACCGCATCAAGTGCATCACTTGCTTGTTGCTCGTTTTGTTGAGCGGCTGTTAATGCTTGCTCTAAACTGTGTGCTTGCTTGTACCAGTTAACACCTTGCTCTGTGTTGGCCAACGTTGTTTTTGTGTGTTCAGTTTGTTTTTTAAGTTCATCAAGAGTGTGTTTTTTCTCACTGAGTTCTTCATCAGACAATAACGTGTAACTGGCTAAGCTGGCTGTTAGTAATTCAAATTTATCTTTTACTGCTTTATTACGCTCAAATATACGCTGGCCTATTCGACTAAATTTATCGGTGCCTGTAAGGCACTCTAAAAGTTGTGCGCGTTCATCGCCAGTGGCTTTTAAAAATGCGGCAAACTCGTGTTGTGCTAGTAGCACTGCACGGGAGAACTGCTCAAAAGTGAGGCCTATTTTATTTTCAATGGCTTTTATGGTGGTGCTTTTGTCGGCGATTAAGGTTTCATCAGGTAAGCTATGCAAAGTATGCTCGGCTACTTTTAGTTTGCCGGTTACTTTTTTATGCGTTCGTTGAATGCTGTAGCGTGCTCTATAAAGTTGTTGATCTTGGCCGCTAAAGTCTACTTCCGCATAGCCTTCCCATTTTCCACGGCGCAATAAATTACGGGCATCGTTAAGCTTTATGTTATCGCCGTTAAAATCAATTAGGTTGCCTTTATCGCCTTTTAAACGGGCAGTTTTCGTATAAAGAGCTAAACAAATGGCATCAAGTACGGTGCTTTTACCTGCGCCAGTGTCACCTGTAATAGCAAATAAACCTGCGTCTTTGAGTGGTGATGCTAAAAAGTCGATTTCGGCATCAGCAATGGAGGCTAAGTTATGAATACGTACGGCGGTTATTTTCATAGTAGCTGCTCCTGTTCAAGTTCATCAATAACGTCGGTTAATAGTGCTTTTAATTCACTGGGTACGGTTTCTCCGGCCATATCTTTGTCGTTATTAAAGGCTTGTTCTAGCAAATTAATTGGGTTGAGCATTTCTACAAAGCTTAAATCCTCAAATACCGTTTCTGAGGAATTATTCACTTGCTGATCGCGTACTCGCTCTATACCACAAAAGTTAACCTGCTTGTCTTTTAGTGCTTGTTCAATTTGTTCACGAAAAGTGGTATCGATATCACTGGATTTTAGCTTTACTCGTAAGTATGGCGCTATTTCGTATTGTTGTGTATCGAGTGCTTTTATTTGCTCGCATAGCTTGCCTAAAGGGACGCACTCCCCCTCGGGTAATACAATTACTTCAGCGAGCCTAGGAATGTAAAGGGGGTTTACAGTGGTGCTTAGCGGTTGGTCTTTTTGTACGTTAAACTCAACCACATTGACTTGATGGGTATATTTCCTTTCTGAAAACGACATTGGAATAGGTGTACCGCTGTAGCGAATGTGCTCATTTTTAGCCACTAACTGCGCTTTGTGTAAATGCCCTAGCGCTACGTAATTGGCATGCTTACCAAATACTGACGCTGAAATGGCTTCTTCACCGCCAATAACTAAGTTACGCTCAGAGTCACCAGAAATATTTCCACCCTTGGCATGCAAGTGACCCATCACAATTAAAGGCGTATTTTCAGCGTTAAGCCTTAACGCATGTTCAAGTGCCAGTTGATAAGCTTTAGCAACGCCTTGTGGGTAACTAGGGCCCTCTTCACTCTGGCTTAGTGCACTTACGTCGCTGGTGCGTAAAAATGGCATAGCGAGTACCACAGCGTGTTTGTCGTTGTTATTAATTGTTATTACCACGTCATTGGGGTTGGCGGGATCAAAGCGGCCTACAACATGGGTATCAAACTGAGCTAATAAGGGCTGTGCGGCCAAAATACGATTAGCGGAGTCATGATTGCCGGCAATTATGACCACGTGTAATTGTGGGCACTGTGCTTTGGCATTCTTTATAAATTGATAGAGTTGGTTTTCTGCACTAGCGCTGGGGGTGGCAGTGTGATAAATATCGCCAGCGACCAGTAATAAGTCGATTTGTTGGCTAACGAGGGTGGTTAATAACCAAGAGAAAAAAGCATGGTGTTCATGACGGCGATCATGTTCATAAAATTGCTGACCTAAGTGCCAGTCTGAAGTGTGAAGAACTTTCATTTTGCGCTCTTAAAAAACCATAAGAGCGCCAATATACCCAAGGCAATTAAAGATGCAAGTATCGCTTTA